>Ga0208305_10000155_pt1 | contig 39539 bp, 32 predicted proteins | sample ColrivemetaGS741_FD_187605 | JGI IMG/M metagenome (GOLD analysis project Ga0208305, IMG submission 187605) | Estuarine microbial communities from the Columbia River estuary - Flood tide ETM metaG S.741 (SPAdes) (version 2) | ecosystem: Environmental > Aquatic > Marine > Intertidal zone >... | reverse complement strand
ATAAAGGTGTAACATGGGAACCAAAAACGATATTGCCTATATACATTTATAGCATAGAAAGGGATCCAGACAATCCAAATCATATTTACGCTACAGGAGATCTTAATGGTATAGATGAAACTATTTGGGTTTTTCGGTCAGTTGATAATGGAGAAACCTGGTCTATATTTTTTGAAGAAGATTTTCCAAATGCAGATGGAGCAATGGATTTGCAAATAAAAAATGGTAAAATTTTTCTTCACACCCTTACAAGTGGCAACTTTATGATTGATATTCAGGCTTTGAGTGTGGAAGAGAATGATTACGATGCCAATGACTTTAAATTATATCCAAACCCAGTTAATGATTCGTTTTCCATATTAAGTAAAAATAGTATTGATAAAGTGCAAATTTATAACGCCCAAGGCAACTTACTTTTAAAAAAGCATCTAAATCAATCTTCGTACACTTTTGATGATTTAGGATTAAGCAGTGGAATCTATTTTATACGAGCAAGTACTGGTAACAATACAATTTACAAAAAGTTTATTGTAAGGTAGAATAGTTGCAATTGTTAAAAATGGATTGATGCAATAAAATATAAATACTTAAGGATGTTAGAAATCAGAACAAACTGTGAGCAGTGCGGAAAAAACCTTCCAAACACATCGGAAGACGCTATGATATGCACTTTTGAATGCACTTATTGTAAAGCATGTGCATTAGAGTCGTTTGAAAACGTATGCCCAAGTTGTGGAGGAAACTTTGAAAAAAGACCAATCAGAACTAAAGCGATGTTGAAAAAATATGGAGTTTCAGATAAACAATTAATAGTTCCAAAAGAAGAAGTAATTATCCAAGAAATGAAATCAAAATACAAACACATAAATCCAAAGGAAAGATGAGCATTGCTGTATTTGAAAAATATAAAACAAGAAGGATTGATTTTGTAGAAATCATCAAAGTATTAGACTGGAATATTAAGGTATATACCATTTCTATTAATAATGAATTTCGGTCAAAGAAACTTTTTAAACCTTTAAAAGATTCAATACCAAATTGGATATATAAAGCAAACCAAGCCCCAATACCAAATTATAAAACAGCTTTTTTAATACTTCATGAGGCAAGGGAAGGTATCTGGATTCTATTTAATTATTGGACAGGTGGAGAAATGATTCAAACTGATGTTTGCTTTTCTTCTTTTAATGACCCAGATAAAATTCAATCATCGCCATACAAAGATAGTTCCCTTTTGTGTGTTTGGGAGTTAGAGATTTTTGCTCACGAACGAGCTGCATGGATTAAGCATATATTATCAAATGCAGATAAGCCAAAGTTTATAGATTATTTGAAAGATACTTTATAAAGATGAACAAGGAAAAATTATTAGCATTTTCCACAGCATGGAAAAATGGGAACGTTGAAGAAATAATGAGTTTTTTTAGTGAGGATTGTATTTACAAAGCTTCTGTTGGTTCCGAACCTGGAACAACATTTATTGGTGTTAAGGAAGTAGCTATTGGAATAGAGAAAATGATAGCATTTGATAATGCTGTTTCTTCCGAAGTAAGTAATATCAAAATTGATGGAGATTTTGGTTTTTGGGAATGGACGTATACATATTCAAATGGAGATATTGTAAAAGGTTGCGATGTATTTGAGTTTGGGGAGGATTTAATTAAAACTAAAAATGCCTTTAGAAAGGTTACAAATTAAATATGAGAACGATTATTCTATCCATAATACTATTAACTTCTATATCGATATCTGCCCAAGATTTTATACCCAAAAGAATTTATAATACCAATCATATTGGAACAAATGAATCTGTAAAAATTGATGGTCTTGTCAATGAAGAAGCTTGGAATTTGGTTGAATGGAGCACAGATTACATCCAATGGAGTCCAAATGAAAATACGCAACCCATTGAGCAAACCAAAATGAAGATTTTATACGATGATAAAAACCTTTACGTAGCCTTTCGTTGTTATGATAAAGACCCTAAAGAAATTGTAAATCGATTGTCCAGACGTGATGGTTTTGATGGCGATTGGGTTGAAATCAATATCGATAGTTACCACGATTTAAGAACAGCAGGTTCTTATACACTTTCGGTTTCCGGAGTAAAAGGAGATGAATATATATCTAATAACGGAGCATTTTGGGATAATACTTGGAACCCTATTTGGTATGCAAAAACAAATATTGATGAAGAAGGCTGGACTGCCGAAATAAGAATTCCGTTAAGTCAGTTACGCTTTGGAAAATCAGAAGAGCAAGTTTGGGGCATACAATCTACGCGAAGATATTTTAGAACTGAAGAACGTTCCGTTTGGCAACGTTCCCCTCAAAACACAGCAGGTTGGGTCAGTGATTTTGGAGAGCTTCGAGACTTGAAAAACCTTAAACCCCAAAAACAGTTTGAATTACAACCTTACATAGTAACTTCTTTAGAAACTTATAAAGCAGAACCCAATAATCCATATAGAGATGGCAACGACGTAAAATTAAATGCTGGTTTAGATGGTAAAATCGGTATAACCAATGACCTGACTGTAGATTTTACGATCAATCCGGATTTTGGTCAAGTAGAAGCAGATCCTTCTGCTATTGCATTAGATGGGTTTCAAATTTTCTTTCCAGAGCAAAGACCTTTTTTTATAGAAAACAAAAACATTTTTGATTATAAATTTGCTTCTTCAAAATCTGGAAACACCTTTGGTTTTGATAACCTTTTTTATTCGCGAAGAATTGGAAGAGCACCACACGGGTATCCAACATTAGGCGAAAATGATTTTGCAGATATTCCAGATATTACTAAAATTTTAGGAGCAGCCAAGTTCAGTGGTAAAACTAAAAATGGTTGGTCTATTGGTGTTTTAGAAAGTGTTGCTGCGAAAGAAAAAGTAACAATATCAAATTTAGGAAACGAAAGAGAAGAAGTTGTAGAACCTTTGACTAATTATTTTGTAAGTCGAATTCAGAAAGATTTCAATAATAACAACACGTATTTTGGTGGAGTTTTGACTTCAACAAATAGAGATTTACCCGAAAATTTAGATTTCTTGCATAAATCTGCTCTTACTGGTGGTTTGGATTTTAAGCATCAATGGAAAAATAGAATGTATTATGTGGGAAGTAATGTTGTGTTTAGCAATGTTGCGGGCAGCACTAATGCAATAACAAATACACAACAATCCATTTCGCATTTATTTCAGCGAGTTGATGCGTCATATTTAGATGTTGACCCAAACAAAACCTCGCTTTCTGGCACTGGTGGTAATTTGCAATTTGGCAAAGCATCAGGCAATTGGCGTTTTGAAACTGGGGCAACTTGGCATTCCCCAGAGTTGGAACTAAATGATATTGGTTTTATGAGACAAGCTGATGATTACAGGCATTATGCTTGGTTAAGTTATGGGTCAACAAAACCTTTAAAAAAATTAAGGGCCTACCAAATCAATTATACTCATTTAGCAGCTTTCGATTTTGGGAATAATCTAAACAATTTAGGATTCAATGTGAATGGTTGGATGAATCTTAATAACAATTGGTTTATTAATGGCGGAGTTAATTATCAACCAGTTATATTTTCAAATTATGCTTTGCGAGGTGGTCCAAGATTGAATACTGGCAAAGAGTTTAATTATCGAAATGGGATTACAACAGATAATAGAAAAAAACTACGTTTTTCACTAAACCATTCCTTTAATTGGGAATTGGAAAATGCCTATAAGCAATTTCAAGTTAGTGCTGGCATAACTTACCAACCTACCAACGCCTTACAGGTTTCGTTGTCGCCAACTTATGGCGTCAATGATGATAAATTACAATATGTAACCACAGATGGTTTTAATGATGAGGCAAGATATATTAATGCTCAAATCAACCAAAAAACATTGAGTTTTCCGTTAAGGATAGACTATATAATTAAACCCAATTTAAGCGTTCAGTTTTGGGGACAACCTTATATTTCAAAAGGGATTTATAACAATTACAAATATATAACCAATTCAACTGCCGATAATTTTAAGAATAGATTTGAACTCTATTCAAATTCTCAAATCAGCAATAATAATGGCACTTATGAAATTGATGAAAATGTAGATGGAACTATGGACAACAGTTTTGGTCAACCAGACTTTTCATTTATACAATGGCGTTCAAATTTGGTGTTGCGTTGGGAATACATTCCAGGTTCTGAAGTTTATTTGGTTTGGTCACAGGACAATTCTGCTTTTGGAAACATCAATGACGGTTTAATAGAGGGATTAAGTAACAATACTAACAAACCACAAAATATATTCTTGCTAAAAGCAACGTATCGGTTTATGTGAAAAAATAGTTTATGAAAACAGTAACTCAATATTTTACAGGAATGTTTTTGTTAATCATTTTGATTATGGGCAATCCTACAATTGCACAATCAAATAAACAGGATTTAAATTCAAAAACTAATGATAGCGCGAATGTATTCAAAATTAAATCACCAAACTTCAAAATCTTATTTCCAGAAGCAAACTCTACAATTGATGCATCATTTAATGATTTAGATTCAATAAATAATTACAATATTCCTTATTTCTATAAAGAGCAATACTTGAGTGCTATAATTAAACAGGAAAATGATAGTATCTATTTTCAACCTAAAATGGAAAAAGACATTCCAGTTGAGGTAGTTTATAATGATAAAACAAAAGTTGTAAATCTGGTTTTTGTTGAAAGCCCTTCAGCTAAATACTCAAAAGAATATATGTTTGAAAACAATGATAAAATTCATGTTGAAATTCCTGAATTATATGAGTTACTTCATATTACCATTGCCATAACAAGATTTAACAATGACCCAAACTACGACATAAATCCCAAGAACGAGATTAACTTTATGGTCAACAAAAAAACCGAATATCATGATAAGGTAATCAATACGTTTTCAAAGTATAAGAGCCACGCTTTAATTACTTTTTTAGATAAGCAATTTGCAGAAGATTTCAATAGGTATCATTTGTTTACTGCCAATGTATATTGTTTAGATATAGAAAGTAATAAGGTCTATAAAAAAGATACTTACACTTCCATTTGGTCGGGAAAAACAAATTTCGATGAATTAATTCCGCTAATTGAAGATTTTTATATTCAAACAGGATTTAAGCAGTTTTATTCGGATAACAAAGAGTATTACAATAAGCTGATAACTGATTATGAAGAAAGAGCTAACGTAAAAAATATTCATAGTTGGCTCAATAAGGTTTCAGGAATCAAATACAATTCATTTAGGTATATCATTTCGCCTTTGGTTTTTGGAGGGCATAAAACACAAAATTTTGAGCAAGAAGATTTTAATGAATGCTTAATCTTCCTTCCAACATTTGATTATAGCAAAACATTTGATTCCACTTTAGATAAACAAAAGTTGCTGGAGTCAATTGGCGTTATTTTTACTGAAGTTGACCACAATTATGTAAATCCAATTACAGAAAAATACAATAGTCAAATAGAAACTTCCATCAAAAATCTAATGGATTGGAATACAAAATCAAATAAAGGCTATTATCCCACTAAAATAATAACATTCAACGAATACTTAACTCACGCTCTCTTTCTTCTGTTCGCAAAAGAGAATTTTGAAATGAAGGATTTTGAAGAAATAAAAAACTTTTGGATAGCACAGGAATCTGACCCAAATAGGCGATGCTTTGTGAAGTTTAAAGAGTTTTATAACAAATTTGAAGAAAATTATTTTAAACAAATGACTGATAATCAAAGTTATAATTTAGAACAAGGAACTCTTGAAATTTTAAATTGGATAACAGATTTATAAATCAAAAATTGCGATTTTTTGAAAATTTATTAAAAAATGAAAAATAATAATTGGATTTACGTAATATTAGTTACAATATCAATAAGCTGTTATAGTCAAAAACAACTTCCTGTTTTAAAAACTAATTCTAAAGTAGTTAGTATAAAAGAAGGTGATATTATCCATCCAGATATTTGGACCATTTCACCAGAAGTAGAATTTGACGAATTTGTTTGCAACCCTTTTACTGGGAAAAAGGAAATTACATTCTATTCTGATATTGACACTTTAAAAATTTCAGTAAAACCTGAAAACAACTACGATTTTATCATACAATATAATGATTCTATTGAGGCACATACGCGCATAAGTACTTTTAGCAAAAAAGAACCATCAATTCTTCCAAAAAAAATTCTGTATTACAAACACATTGATGAAAGCAAGAATTCAGAAACAGATACCATCTCTTTTAAATTAAGCAAGGATGGTAGAATTTTTTTAGAGGGTAAAATCAACCAATCAAATACGCTAAATATTTTATTTGATACAGGAGCTGATGCTTTAGTTATTACCAAATCACTAGTAGGAAAAAAAGTGAAAATGAAATTTGATAGAGAAGTTCAAAACGAGGGTTCCGACGGAATTCATATGGTGTCTGTTAGTGAAAATAATACTGTTGAAGTTGGTAATTTGATTTGGAATGAAGTACCGATTATTGCCATTGATTATAAAAATAGATTATTTGATGCAGTAATGGGATGGAATGCTTTCGAGAATAAAATAATAGAAATAAATTATGACAAACAAATACTGGTAGTACATAACGAAATGAAGACAGTCCCAAGTGGATTTGTGAAAGTTCAAACAAAAATGATTGGAGGAATTCCATACATAAAAGGAACTGTAACAATTGGAGATAACAATAGTTCTGGATGGTTTGAGTATGATTCTGGTTCTGATAGTAATTTTCTTATAAGTCAAAAATTTGCTTCTGAAAACAACTTGAATGGAAAAATGGAAGTTGTGGGTACTTCAGCTTTTTCAGGAAGTGCAGGCATAAAATGGAAAGCGAATAATTACATTTTGCCCAAACTCAAACTTGGGGAATTTGAGTTATACCAAATTCCAATATCTATAGCTGAAAAAGATGCAGAAGGAACAGATCACAATGATATTTTGGGAAATAAATTACTTAAACGTTTTAATGCCATTATAGATTTTAAAAACTATCAAATCTATTTGAAACCTAATAATCTAATATACTAAATTCAGAATATTGAAAATTTGAAAAATACTATTACATCATATAATAAAACCAAAAGATTCAATCAAATTATTGATTTAGTTAATACTTAAAAAATTTACAAATAAGTTGAATATAGTGTTCAATTAAAAAACATAAACATTTAAAACAAAAATTATGAACAAGTTATTTTTAATAATCTTATGTGTTATTTCCATCCATTCATCAAGAGGAGGAGATACAATTCCAAATCACAATAACAAAACTGAACCGATAAATAATACTAAAAGAACCGTTGGCATTTTAATATTTGAAAAAGCCGAAGTACTCGATTTTGCAGGACCTTTTGAAGTGTTTTCAGTTTCAAATCAAATACATAATGATTCACTATTCGATGTTAAGGTTATTGCTAAAACAAAAGAACCAGTAAAAGCAATGAACGGACTTACTGTTGTCCCTGATTATTCTTTTGAAGATGCACCAAATCTTGATATTCTAATTATATCTGGAGGAATAGGTGCAGGCTTGGTAGTTAAGGATGAGGAATCCCTGAAATGGATAAAAAAGGTTATTGAAAAATCTGAACTTACGATGAGTGTATGCACTGGAGCAGCCATTTTGGCTAAATTGGGCTTGCTTGATGGAAAACCCTATTGTACGCATAATACCGTCTATTCATTTATTGAGGATATGACACCAACAGCAAAACCACAAAAGGAAGAGCGATTTATAAAATCGGACACTAAACTTTATACATCGGCAGGTATATCCGCAGGAATAGACCTTTCATTCCATATTGTTGAGACCCTATACGGTAAAGAAGTCGCTAAAAATACGGCAACGTATATGGAATATAAAGGTTATGAATAATCAAATTAAAATACGCTTTGCAAAACCAACAGACATCAATCAAATTATTGATTTATGTGAACTTCACGCTATCTATGAAAAAAGTGAATACAAAAAAGCGGATAAAGCAGAGCAATTAGCAAATGATTTGTTTTCTGACATTCCAAAACTGTATTGTTTAGTCGTTGAAGATGAAAATGAATTGATTGGATATGCTACTTATATGAAACAATACGCCACTTGGGATGCTGGAGAATATATTTATATGGACTGTCTTTTTATAAAAGAATCAGCAAGAAGTCTCGGAATTGGAGAAAAATTAGTGAGAAAAATTCAGAAAGAAGGAGAAGCTTTAGGATGTAATTTAATACAATGGCAAACACCCGATTTTAATGTACGGGCTATAAAATTTTATAATAGAATTGGTGCAACCTCTAAAAGTAAAGAACGATTTTTTTTAAATATTTAAAAAGTTCAAAAAAACGGTGAATTTTAATGGACAAACAGTAACAATATATTATAAACCAAATCTTTACAATAAAATTCAAATTATGAGAAATTCAATTAAAATAATCAGTTTAATTCTTTTATTAACCCTTACTCATACCATTAATGCCTGTACCATATTCTGCGGAAAAGACAGATTCGGTCATGTATGGGCTGGAAACAACGAGGATAACGCATTTAGTTTCGCAAATTACATCAATGTTTTTCCGAAAACTGTTGATACAAAATACGGTTATTATACTTTATCCTATCATACACCAGAAAATGGCGAAAATGTACTTATTCAGGGTGGCATGAATGAAGTAGGTTTATTTTATGATATGAATACGCTTGATATGTCTGGTAAAGAGTATATCATAAAAGACCTGCATAAAAAGAAATCCTTTCCACAAGGAGATGATGCCATATTAAGTTATATTCTTGCTAATTTCCATACTGTCGAAGAAGTAGTTGCATTTTTTAATGAGTATTGGTTTGATATTGGGTTTAAAGGTGCTCAAATACATTTGGCTGATAAGAATGGACATTTTGCTATGATAGACCCAACAGGAAGCAAAGTAGTAACCGATAAGTCCTATCAATTATCAACAAATTTTAGCATTTGCAGTAACGAAGAAACCTATGGGTGTTGGAGATATCCTATAGCAAAAGAAGAATTAGAAAGTCGGGAAATAGGTCTTGCTACTTCTCGTGATATATGCGAAAAGACATCGCAAAAAGGCTATAATGGAAATTATACTATTTACTCAAATATTCAAAATCTTTCAACAGGAGATATTTGGTTTTATTTTCTGTCCGATTATAAAAACCAATACAAAACATCAATTTCAGAACTTTTATCAAAAGGGAGAAAATCATATTTGATTCGAAATTTATTTGAAAAACATCCAATGACAATATTATATAATGATTTTATAGAAAAAGGCGGGCAATCTGCTTTTGAAACCTATGAAAAATTAGATTTATCCGTAGAAAGGAAAAATGAAATCCTGTCAATTTTTGTTACCTATTTCATTGGGAATGAATTTAATTTAGAAGCCCTTCCGTTTTTGGAAGAATACCTAAAAACCGACCCTGTTGGTCATTGGATGACAGGTGCTCAAGCAATTTCATATTTTAATCAGGGTAATAAAATTAAAGCCACTGAAATCATCAAGGATTATAAAAGAAGAATCCCCGAAACGAGTATGGATGTGAATTCAATACTTGATAAGTTCAATGGTATATTTCCAAAGGATGTCAATTGCAAAATTGAACTAAATGGCTATCAAGATGCCAAAAATGTATTTGTTACTGGATTAACTGGAGGAATCTATGATTTTATGATTAAGAAAGATGGAAAATGGACTACAGAATTACTGCTTCCAGATGGTATTTACAATTATCAATTTGTTGTTGATGGAAAAAAAGTCCTTGATTCCGAAACACCTATTTATACAAATGCAAATGCGTTTTCTACTGATGTTACAAAATCACACCGAATAAGTAAGAATATGTCTGTCAATATATACCAAAAAACAATTCGTGTTATAGCTCCAGATAAGGATGATGAAATATATATCGCAGGCAATCAGTCAAGTTTAACAAATTGGAATTCGGTATTTCGTTTAAAAAAAATATCAGATTATGAAAGAGAGATAACCGTTGATTTGTACCTACCTGCAATGCTAAAATTCACAAAAGGAAATTGGGATACAGAAGCAGTTGTGAGGAATTATCCTTTAAATGAATCCAACCAATCATACCCTGCAATCGTTATTGACGAAAATTGGGACAATAAAGTGTTTGAAATTCAAAGTTGGAAAAACGAAAACTAATCTTTCTATCATAAGTAAATAGATTCATTCATACATCAATTATATAGAGCCATTTTTTAAAACCATAAAACTTATTTCTTATGAAAAACTTTGATAAAATTTTGACTGTAAGCGTATTAATGTGCTTGTTTATTTCTTGTAATAATCAACTTGCTGAATTAAAAAATGGAGCAATCAATAATGGAATAGACATAAAACATCAGATAATCAATATTAGTTTTGATTGGGAAAAGAAACAAGTAGCTGGGAACACTGAAATAGTTCTGTCAATTCAATCTAAAACTGACACCATTATTTTGGATGCAGCCAAGTTAGACATAGAGTCTATAACTCTTGAAAACGGTAATTCTTTAAACTATAAAATCGATGCCAAAAACGATAAATTAAAAATTGAGCTCAACAAAGAATATAAACCCAATGACGAATTAAAACTTTCAATAAAATATCGTACAACGCACATCAACGAATCTGACCCTAACAATATATGGGGAAGTTTTGGGAAAGGTGTTCGTTTTTTTGAACCCAGTTTAACAGAGAAAGAAAGACGCAAACAAATTTGGTCGATTGGTGAACCCAATTTAAATAAATATTGGTATCCAAGTATTGAAAGCCCAAATGATTTAAGAACCACCGAATTTATTGCAACGGTTGAAAAGCCACTTATGGCAATTTCAAATGGTAAACTTATTGACACCAAAGAGAATAATGATAATACTAGAACATATCATTGGAAATCAGATGAGCCACATTCAAATCATCTAACCTCATTTGTTGTAGGCGATTATAAAGTATATCAACAGGAATATAAAAATGTAAAATTGAATAATTATGGATACCCAGATGAATATATTGGCACAAAGGAAAGTGTAGTCAGATTACCAGATATGATGGCATTCTTTTCCAATCTTACAGGTAAAGAATATCCTTATGATACCTATTCCCAAATTTTTGTTCAAGATTTTGGAGGTTCGAAAACGGGTTATGCTACTTCAACTATTACCGAGAATATGGTCGATGATAAGACCACCCACGAAGATTTTCTCTATCTCTGGGATTTAACCGAAGGCGAAGCTTTGGCAAATCAATGGTTTGGTAGTTTAATAGCGATAGAAGATTGGAGAGATGTTTGGTTATCTAAAGGGTTTTCTCGATATGTTTCTGGTATGTATTGTGAATATAAAAATGGAAGAGATGAATTTTTACTATATCAACATTCGCCAGATTTTAGCACGTATCTCAACGATTGGAATTCCAATAATCGAATCCCTGTTGTAACTGACAATTACGGAGATTTAGAATTGTTTGTAAATGGAAACTACCCATATTCAAAAGGTTCTTTGGTTCTTAATATGTTACGAAAAGAAATTGGAGAAAGTAAATGGGAAAAAGTAATTAAAAAATATGTCGCTGAATATTCAAATAAAATTGTTTCAACCAAAGATTTTATAAAAGTTGTAAACGCAGTTAGCGATGAACCTATGAATTGGTTTTTTGACCAATGGATTTACGGTATTGGGCATCCGAAATTTAAGATAGAAACAAATTACAATGTAAATGAAAATCAACTCTATTTTACGGTTAAACAGACCCAGAAATTAGATAGTCTATCAAAGTTCAAACAGGCCCCATTTTTTCAGGGAAAAATGGTTATTGAAATAGATGGAGTATTAGAGAATATAAGATTGGAACCAAAGCCAGAAAACACCTTTGTTTTTAAATTAGAAACGGAACCAAAATTTGTCAATTTCGATTTTCAAAGTTCGTGGATTAAAGAAGTTGATTTTGAAAAAACACAAGAAGAATTGATTGAAGTACTTCAAAACAGCAACGATGTGTTGGCAAAAGTTTCTGCTATGCAAAATTTAACTGCAATAGCGAATGACAGTTTAGCTACTGCCGAAACAAAATCAAATATAAAAAGTGAGTTGCGTAAGGTTGTTTCAAACAAAAAATATTGGTGGAGAACCCGATTAATGGCTCTGTGGCAATATCAAGGATTACTTACGGCTTCCAATTCAAATAATTCAGAATTTGATGCCGAGACTACAGCAATGCTTTTAAGATTGATAAAAGAAGAAAAATCTTGGGTAAAATCAAATGCTATAAATGTGTTGGGAATGACCAAGAATCCCAAATACGCACCCATCTACATAGAAGCACTTTCAGATTATAGTGACAGAGTGGTAAATATGGCTGCCATCGCATTAGGAAAAACCAAACATCCAAAAGCCTTTGATGAGTTAATAAAATTAAAAGACAAACCTTCCTGGAAAAATCAAAGTCTCATTAGTACACTATATGGGCTAAAAGAACTTCAAGACCCAAGAGCTTACGATTTAGCGATTAAGTCATTGGTAGATTCCGATAATCCACATTGGAATTTAGGAACACCAGTTTGGGACCATCGTTTAGCAGCTGCTCATACGTTGGTAGCCATTGGTAAGACCAAAGAAGCCTATCCTTTAATAGAAAGTCAATTGAAAGCTGCAATGAAAGAAAGAAATATGAACGATATATTTTATAATGCCTTGATGATTTCAATCTTAAAAGACCCTCGCGGTAAGGATATGTTTGCTGAACTGGAAGCGTATTTTGCGAAAAGTGAAGATGCTTTGAAGGCTATTGGAAATCTTAAATCAGCTTATACTATGTAGTATTTGGAAAATAATTTACAAGATCATTTAGTGAATGCTTGTTTGTTGTCTTTTATTATACTAAACTTGTCTTTTAAAATCTTCATATCGTCACTTACTTTTCTATCTAATACTTTTGCATAATGTTGTGTTGTTCTTAAATTTTTATGTCCAAGTATTTTGCTAACGCTTTCAATCGGAACGCCATTAGTAAGGGTCACAGTAGTTGCAAAAGTATGTCGGGCAATGTGAAAGGTTAGTTCTTTTTCTATTTCACAAACTCCAGCAATTTCTTTTAAATAGGCATTCATTTTTTGATTGGATAGAATTGGAAGTAGCTTTTCTTCATTTAAACATTGTGGATTATCAGCATATTTATCAATTATCATTTGAGTAACTGGAAGGATTGGAATTTTAGAAGCACTTTCTGTTTTTTGTCTGTGTGTAAATATCCATTTCTCGCCATCTATACCAAAGCTTATATGTGATTTTGTTAGGTTTTTGACATCAATGTAAGCCAAACCAGTAAAACAGCTAAAAAGGAAGATATCGCGAACTAATGATAATCTTTCTGTTTTGAAATCTTTTTCAATGATAGATTGGATTTCAGTTTCATTTAGATAAACTCGCTCTACTTCTTTAACTTTTGATTTGTAGTTTGCAAACGGATTTTTATCTAGCCAGTCATTGGCCAAACAAATCTTTATTATTTTACTGAAGTTTTTGATGTACTTAACCGCTGTGTTGTTGGCACAATTTCTAACACTTCGTAACCAAAATTCGTAATCGGTTATAAAGGCATGATCAATCTTTGTAATGTCAATATCTGAAATTTTGTATTTCCATCTCATGAATTCAATGGTGTGTTTTAACGAAGTGGTGTAGCGTTCTAATGTTCCTGGTGCGTATTCTTTGCCAACCAGCTCTTTTATTTTGTTGTTGTGGTCTTGGAAGATTGGAACTAACATTCTTTGTCGTTCTTCATTCCCTAACAATTTGTTTTTGAAGTTTTCAATAGATAAGGTCTCGTTTCGGTGGAGCAGTTCCATTTGAGCATCTAAAACTTTAGATTTCATCAAATCAAGGTAGCTATTGATTGAACGTGCTTCTTCTGTAGTGCCTTTCATTTTTGCTAGTTCGCTTGACCATTTGGATTTTTCTACAAATTTTTTGGTACTGAATTCAAGTCGCTTCCCATCAACTGTTAATCTTACATAAATTGGAAGTAGTCCGTTAGCATTGGCTTTTGTGCTTTTAGCATAAAAGTGAAGTGTGATTTTTGTTTTCATTGTGGTGACCAATTAATTATTACTCAATTTAATTTCCTTATTGAAAACAAACAAGATGTTTGATGAGTGAACAAGTTATTGAACACGTTATTAAACCGCCTATTTGCAATGCTTTCGAGAATTTAGCGAGACCCTAATTTTGTAATTTTCTAGGGTCTCGATTTTATCTCGATTAGTATAAGATTGAATGAATAATTTGGTATGTCTGGAAAAGCAAAAACCCCGTAAATCATAAGATTTACAGGGTTTTGATACCGTTTAGGATTTTTTCAGCGGAGAAAGAGGGATTTAAACCATCATTCTAAACTATTGAAAACCAAAGGTTAATATCTTGAATTAAATTAGGGTAACCGATTTTACCCCCTTTTACAATCGTAATGAATATCATTAACTTGTGAAGTGTAAAAATAGTACTTAATTGGATGAAAACAAAGAATTTATTTAAAAAGAATACTAAAATTTGAACTAGTTATTTAAGTATATAATGACTCTATTTTTAAGTTAATAATGTTGAAATATTTTCAAGAATATTAACCAAAAATCAAGTGAGTTACTTGTTCATATTTTATGCCAGCATATGTACAGAACTCTTCAATTGTTAGAAACTCATTTTCGAGCTTGTTAAGGTCTTTTTTTACCTTTTGCATCAATCTAGTACTTTGACGATAACTTTTACCTGTTATTCGTTGTATGTCCTTTGGATAGATGCATACCCTCTGTTTTTCAATTTTCATACTTTATCTATACCTTTGATTAGGCTTTGACTTACTTTTGACTTGCAGAAATCCTCCTGCAATTTAATCCTTTTTTATTAAACGTATTTATTGTGTTTTTATGTTTATTTAAGACACTTGTGTCGTTTTTGGACATATGGTACACTCATGTCTTTTTCTTTAGCTAAATGTTATGTAAACTTTGTTTAAATCATTCGAAAAGTGGTTGCAACCTGTTGATAGAATGAAGGAGATTTTAAATGATTGTTTAATTAAATTTTTAAGTTATGGCTAGACAGAAAGGCATAATTAAATTAAAAGGTACTATCGGAGACATTACTTTTTACAAAACCCAAGACGGACATTTGGCTCGTGAGAAAGGTGGAATTGACGCTAGCAGAATTGCTAGTGATCCTGCTTTTCAAAGAACACGTGAGAATGGTTCGGAGTTTGGAAGAGCTGGAAAAGCTGGAAAGCTTTTAAGAACAGCTTTTAGACCATTACTATTGAACTCTGCTGACGGTAGAATGGTGAGTCGTTTGACGCAAAGAATGGTCAAAGTTATTCAAGCGGATTTAGTGAGTGATAGAGGTTTGAGAAACGTTATTGATGGAGAAGCTGAATTGTTATTTGGTTTTGAATTCAATATTCGTGGTAAGCTTGGAACTTCTTTGTTTGCTCCTTATGTGGCTACTATTGACCGTGCAGCTGGAGAAATTAAAGTGGATTTGGCATCATTTATTCCTGCGAACATGATTGCAGCTCCAAGTGGAACAACTCACTTTAAAATTATTTCTGGTGGTGCAGAAGTTGATTTTGAAACTGAAACTTTTGTAGTTTCTAGTTCTGAAACTGCGATTTTACCTTGGGATAATACAGCTACCGCTGCAATAAACCAAGTGAATGCTGTTACTCCAGCAAGCACAAAACCATTGTTTTTAGCTGTTGGAGTTGAATTTTATCAAGAAATTAATGGACAAATGTATCCGTTGAAAAATGGTGCTTATAATCCGTTATCACTTGCTAAAGTTGATGGTGGTGTGTAATGGTTATTCATTTAACTAGAACTTATTTCCCTGACGGGACAAACGGAAAACTCGAATGCGAAGGTAAATTTATTTGTTATACGATTGAATTACCTTGGAAGAATAATGAAAAGAGAGTTTCCTGCATTCCGGTAGGGAAATATTTTATTAGAAAGCGATATAGTCAGAAATTTAAATGGCATTTAGAAATTTTAGATGTAGCAAATAGAAGTTTTATTTTATTTCATCCTGCTAATAATGCATTAAGAGAATTGAATGGTTGTATTGCTCCCGTAACAAAACTTTCTGGTCCAGGTTTAGGGCTAATGTCACGAAAAGCATTTGAAAAGCTAAAAACGTTAGTTTATAAAGCTTTGGACAATAAAGAAAGTGTTGAATTGATTGTTGAATAGATTCCCATTTTCATGGGAATGAAAAAATATAAATTATGAAAAAAATAGTAAATAGAGCTACAGCACCTACTCCAAAGTTTTTTAAAGTGCTTCGAAATGTTGGTTTGGTTTTGGCTGCTGTTGGTGGAACTATTTTAGCTGCTCCAATTGCCTTACCAGTATTAGTTACAACTATTGGAGGTTATATGGCAGTTGCTGGAGGAGTTTTGACAGCAACTAGTCAGCTTACTACAACTGATGACAGCGAATAACCATACTTTAATGGGAACTGCTGGAGGCACATTTTTAAGTATAGTACCGAATATAAATTCTGAGGATATTGCAAAAACTATTATATTAGCTTCTGTTGGAGCAATTGTCAGTTTTGCGATTTCGTTACTACTTAAAAGCCTACAAAAGAAGCACAAAAAATAAGTTTAGCCCTTGTTGTGGTGACCTTTGGGTTAAACAAAATGAAAGCCAAGTCGAAAGACCTGGCTTTTTTTTATGCTTCTATAAACTGATTGAGCGTGACCTCAACAATTAAAACTTCTGCATAATTTGTGTATAATCCATTGTACTTTGCGAAATCAATCGCTTTTCTTCTACAATCAAATACACCAAAAAATATTCTTGATGCTTTTGACTTCCACGTATCTGTTTGGTATAAAATAAATAGGTTCATATTATAAAGATTTAAAAAAAATTAACGGTTACAATAGCGATATAAAATGACTTTACGCATATCGTTGATAAGATTTAGATTTTCATTGAATCGTTTTTCAGATTGTTCTAAAAGCTTTAAAGTTTGCACGTTTTTAAGGTGTTCTTCGTGGTCTTTTATCTCTTGATTGACTTTGTTTGGAAATTCTTTTCTAACATCGTGTAAGCGTAAAAATGGGATTACTGAACCACAAAGAAATTGATGCCAGAATTTAGTTTTCCAAAGTGCATAAGCTGTTAAATTGATATTATCAAAATCTTCTTTGTTCTCGAAAATGATAACAAAACTATTAGTGAATGGCTCATTTGAAGGCTTTCCACTGTTTAATCCTTTGTTTAAAATGAATAGGTGTGGATTTTTGTAAATCGTTCCTTTAGTGTAGGTTTTAATGACAAATTTTAGCATAACATCGGCTTTTAAAAATTGGTTAGATTTTCAATTTTCTACGGTGTTTCTTATGAAATGCAGGTGTGTCTCGCTACGCTCCACCCATAAATTTTTTCAAAAGAAAAAAAGAAAAAAAAGAAAGCCGTCAATTCAAGTGGAAGGTTTCAAAAAAGCAAGTTTTTCGGATAAAATACTACCTGATAAGGTGGAGATTTTATCCGAAACCCATAGGGCTTGAACTTGCTTTTTTGTAAACCTGGAACTTATCTTTGCTTCCTTTTTTTTATTTTTATTTTTTTGAATTTCAAAACAATAGTTGTTTTGAAATCGGGTATTTTTTTGGTAACGTTCTATCTAACGAGGTTGTGTTTTGGAATGTGGAAGTTGTTTAAAGGGTATTGAATTTTAAAACAGGATAAATAACCATAGGCAAATCATAGATAATGCTTTTATCCTGTTTTAAAATTCAATACTCTTTTGTGGATTTGATTTTTGAGGATGCTATGTTAGTGTTCAGTAATCAGTTGTTAGAGAACATTAAATTGTGCTTATGGAAATGGGAAGCATCTTCAAAAAACAATGCATTAGGAAACCTAGTGCGATGAGGCAGTAGCGCAGGCAAGTGTGTGATTTTTTATTTGCTTATGGGATTGTTGTGATTGCTTTTATGTTGGATAGATGCCTTTTTTTGAGTGATTAGTGATTAGTGATTAGTGAATAGCTCTTGTGGAAAGGATTAAGGCATCTGGCCAGCTTGAAAGCAATGGAGTCTATGGTTTGTGGCAAATAAAAAAACATACTCTTGCTGTCTCTTTTTGATTTTGTGGGTGCCAGAAAGTAATTATGAATGGAGAATTATGAATTATGAAATAGCTTATTATGAAAATGTAGCACGCACAAAAACAATGAAAATACTACCAATGTCTGCGGTTAGTTTATAAAACAATACTGTTAGTCATGCGATGTGATATTTTTCTAACTAAATCAAATGTTCAACGGATTATTGAAAGTGGTTTGTGAAGGATGCCTTTTTTAAAAACCGGCTGGTGCGAGGAAGTTTTTAAAAAAGGTGTCCTGGAGCAAAACACACGAGCGTTGGGTGTGCGGCTTTTTTACATAATGTTATTATAGTGCATCCGTTGGTTTCATTAGATGCAGGATATTTCTTTATGCACTATAATGCCACATTATGTAACTAAGCTTGGGAGAAAAAATTACTGGCATGAGTTGCGTAGCATACGAGTTTTTGTTTTGAGCGTTGGGCAAGCTCTTTGACTGATGGCTTATTGGATTTTCAATATTTAACAAAACGTTTTAGCCAACAGGCAAAGTGCTTGATGTGCGGTGGGACAAAAACCATGACAGTAATTTTTTTAGGAGCGTTGGGAAGGAGTGGCAATTGGAATGTAAAATATCTATTTTAAAAAAGAATTAAAAAACATTCTCTTTATTTAAAATGAAATTAGTGAAATGAAGCAAACAAATAATTGATGCTAGGAATACTTGGACTAGAGCGATTTTTGTGCAGCTGAATGAGATAATGAATTTTTATATCTATTAGCATCATAAAGAACATCTATTTATTCACCCACTTATTCACCCACTTTTGGATTTATATAATGTATTATCCAAACACCACCTTTTGTTCCTTCACGTTCTAATAATCCTTTATCTTTAAGAACCTCTATATTATTATCTAATGCAGTAGCACTAAAACCAACTAGTTGTTGCAAGTTTGATTTTTTAATGCTTGTGTTGTTATGAATTTCTGTAATAATTAAAATTTGTTTTTCTGATAAATTATTTACCCACTTATTCACCCACTTATTGAAATCGAAAGGTCTTCTTAATGTAACCGTAAACATTCCATCAATGCTAAATTCAGGAGGAGTTAATCCTTCATCATTCATTACATCACGAATACGAGTAATGCCTGAACCTATTTGTTCTACTAAACGCATTCTTTCAAATAAGCCAAAAATTAGTGGGTTTCTACTAGCACTTCTTTTACCAAATTCATTTCTTGGAACAGCACTTATTAAACCTCCAGGATTGGATATTTCAACACGATCATCAAAAACTTCGATTGTTATTCTAGCTCCTTTATCATAATAATCACGGTGTGCTAATGAATTTATAATTATTTCTTTAAAAGCTATTTCTGGAATTTCCCATAATTCTTTTCTTGGATTACCACCTTCGCTTTCTATTTCATACCTAACATCTAACTTTGATTTTAACCAAATCATGCTTTGTTGGTATTGTTGATATAATGTTCCGGACATTACTTTATCATCAACAATATATCTTTTATCAATACCATCAAATACCACACAACGAATAACTGCTCTTTCAAAAAACTGTTCTGGATTGTTTCCGAAAAATAAAACTGTTCCATTTTTTAAATGGCCATCGTTTGCAATTAATTTTAAGTTTGTAAATAATTGTTCGTCAGAAGTTGCATTGACTAAACCAGCTTCAAATCTAAATGTTTTAATATTTTCTTCTGATATGTCTTTTTCAATACTAGCATCTATACAAGAAGCATCATCAAAATATATTTTACCTGTTTGTTGAAAAAAGTCTCTCATCTCTTCAGGTGTTGTTAATTTTTGTGAATTTGGACCTTGACGAACGTAAATTGCACCTGATAGAACATAAGGTTTGTTTTGACCCGATGGCACTTCAATAACTGCTACATTTAAACCATCTACCTCAACACTATAGAATTCACATTTTAAAGAAGGTGAGATTTCATTTATAGAATTTTGTAAAGCTGAACGCTTACCATTATCAATAGTTATTCCTTTGATATTATTTGCATCATCTACACCAATTAAAACAACACCACCCGAAGCATTAGCAAAAGCACATACTTCTTCTGTAATTCCTTTTACATTACTTGGAATACTGACTTTGAATTCGGCATTATAGCCTTCTCCAGCGGCAGCTATTGATTTTATTTGGGTTGGGTTGAGCATTTAACTTTTTTATTAAAAATGAATATCATATCTCTCTTCAAAAAAAGCATCTAAAACATCTTTGTTATTTTCATTAAGTATAAAATCAATTTCATTATTTGTAAAATCACAAATACCAAAATTGTTAATGTAATTACCATTTAAGGAATAATAGCTTGATGAGTATGGCTTACTTGTGGTTTTTATATAATACCAAAACAAACGTGATTCCATTATTTTTTTAGCCAATAACATTTCTTCTTCGGAATGACCAATAACCGCTAAGCCGTTATAAAATAGTAAATCAATATCATTACTAATCAAAAAGTCAGGAGTTTTATCAGAAAATTTAGGAAAGAATAATTTGTTTTCAACTTTTTCTAATGATTGGGTTCTACCAAAAGCAAACCATTTTTCATATTCACCTTTTCCCTTATCTCTCTTTGCTAGTTCTTGCTTTTTCTTCTTTAAGTATTTATATGCTTCTGGAAAAACATTTTTCAAAAATTCTTCTTCTAAAGCTTTTGGCTTATTTTCATCGTTATAAGGAAATAATACTTTTTCTCTAACAGTATCAAAATCTATACTTCTGCTTAACTTGTTTGAGTTTAGAATATCTTTACAAATACCTTTTTCAATTGGATATAAATTACCGTTTTGTAAGTAAAAAAAATCTTCATCTTCTGCTACAGGTTTAAAAATAAACAAATCATTTCTTAATGTAGCAATACCGTGTCTTGTTTTATAAAGTTCTCCAAAAGGAGTTCCAACAGATTCTATTCTAGATATAACCTCATTATTATTTAAATTCCAACCCTTTTTTGCATCTAAATTATGAAAATTCACTCTACTGTATAAGTTTCTATTATTAGGCAACTCTTTAGTAACGGATTTATAATATTCAACAAAATTTTGCTCAGCGTTTTCTAAAAAACAAATGCATGTGTAAGTGCTTTTTGATTTAAAAATCTGATGTATGCCAAAATCAATAATTCTAATTGCGATCCTATTGTCTTCAAAATACTTTCTTAAAGCTCTTCCATTTAAACTCTTAAAAAATGTATTCATTGTTATATACCCTAGTATACCATTTGGAGCTAAATTTTCATAGCCAATTTGAAAGAAAGGTATGTATAAATCTGGGTTTCCAGTTGAGCATACTTCCCAAAGTTTAACATTTACTTTAGCCGCATCATCAAGATTACGAGCAGATACATATGGTGGATTACCAACAATAACGTCAAAACCTTGAAAATCATTAATAACTTCTGACCAATTAAATATTAAAGTATCTCCTTGATGAATATTAAAATGAAATTGTTCAATGTCTTCACCTTCAGATATAGCTAGGAGGCTTAATAATAATTTACTTCTAGTAACTGAGTATTCTTGAATATCTAAACCAAATATATTATTCTGAAAAATAGACGCATAAGTATTACCTGTTCTTTGTCTTAATTCTTTTGAAGCAGTATATAGGAATCCGGAACAACCACATGAAATGTCCGCTATTTTAATTGTTTGAAAATTGATATTTCTGTTATCTAAAGTTTGATTAACAATGTAATCTCTAATATCATTCGGAGTGTATATTGCTCCGTTTATTATTCTATCAGAAGGTGAAATGACGAATTCAAATAACTCAATCAATTTTTCTATATCAAAAGCAGCAATTTCAGTATTAATAATTTTAATAAAATCAATTAAATTAGTATGTTCATCAATTTGATTTTCATTAATTGAATACTCTAATAAGTATTGATTTTCTAATATTTGTAATTGATTAATTTCTAAAAAAGCAGACACGATAAGTCTATCAACTTCAAAAGGTTGGGTTGAATATGATTTTAAGTATCTGAATATATTTCTCATATAAAAGCAGGACAAATGTCATTAATAGGATTCCAAACTATATTTCCCTCTTCAAAAGGTTTCCATTGATTAGCTAAAGTGTGAAAGTAAGGCTTCCAAATTGCATCTTGATAATCATCATGCAATTTTCTAAACCCTCTCACTTCTTTTAAGATTTCAAAGGCTGTTGGATAAAAATTAGATGTAAGGAAACTTATCCCTAGAATAAAATCAATGGGCTTATGCATAATTCTAGGTGTGTCAATATAGAATAAATCACCTAATTTTGGTTCTTTAGATTTAGTGGGATTTAAATTATATTGCAAATGATACATAGGGTGAGGTTCACTAACTACATCTGTTTCTTTTACCTTTTCTTCATTGTTTTCTTTCTTTACAATATGTTTGTCAATATGAAATCCGAAAAAATATGTTTGTTTACCGGTACCTTTAATAGTAACGTTAAATCCTAATTCTTCAAATGGATCATTAAAAGTTTTCCAATTATCTATCTTAGCTCTGAGTTTCATATCAAGATAAACTTCACCAGATTTAATATCATTTGGTTTAATATGTTTTAAAGTTTCTAATGGAATTTTAAATCCTTCAATATCATATCCCCATATATTCTCATCTCTTGAACCATCCTTTAGTGTAGGTATAAAATCTTTATCTCTAAGCTTAGAAATTACTGTTTCTAAAACTGAAGTTGTAACATCCCCACCAACTTCTTTTAATAATATTTGACTCAATTGTTCTAAATCTTTAGCTCTAGACCTTCTAAAACTCATGTTTCTATCATTCACTGCCATATTATTAAAGATTGTTTTTCAAATCATTAATTCTTTCAATTTCAGAGAAATGAGGTTCAATACCCTTTTCTGCACCTAACCTTTCTAAAATTGCATAAAGAGAAATATATTTTGGTTCCTGCCATGCTTTTAATTCATGGGACAATCTTACTTTAATTCCTTCCATGGGATCTAATGGTCGTTTAGTAGCTTCACAAATAGTCCAAAATTCACTACTTACATTTAACTCTATTGGTTTAGCTGCAACAATTCCAATAATACCAAAAATCTCTTTTAAAATAGTTACTCTTTCGTCAGCTTTTAAAAAAGAAAAATTCTTTCCTGAAATCTCTTTTAATTTAAAACTTAATAAATCTGCCCACCATCTATTCCAACCACTTGAGAATACTCCATTAAACTTACAATCTTCAAATTTTGATAATAATTCTATCCAATACGGACCACTTGCCTCTATATTCACACCTAGTCTAGCAGCTAAAATGGTTTCTTTAATTAAAGGATTAGTTGAATGAAAAAGAGTTTTTACGGTGAAATGTGCAAAATCATATGGTACAACTATATCTTGATTATAAAAACGCTCAAATATCCTCTGGTCTAAATTTTTCAAATCATTTCTTTGAAATATTTTATTCAGAGAGTTTGCATCAAAAGGTAATTCTTTATATCCTTCTGCTAATGCTTTTAATTTTCTAGAAAACCTTTCATAGTTAGGACTTTCTGATTTTCTAAAAGTATAGTCAAATAAATCATGACTTGTTTTATCTGATTTATAAGTTTCTTTTATTTTATCTAATGTTGAACACAAAATAATTGGAAAAGATTTTAACTCATTCCTTGCACAAACTGATCTCAGCTCTGAGCTTATAGAAATAGCACTATATTCTAATTGATTTGGACCTTCACCATCTAATCTTAAATCGATTAATAATCCATCATAATTTTCATCTGTTATTTTACTTTTTATTAATGATTCTAATACAGAAAAACTCAAGCCCTTTTCAATAGAAAGTTGATGTACTTCTATTAAACCAGTATCGTTAAAACCATTTATTAATGATGTTATTGAACCATCATTCTCGTCATCGATGTATATATATTTAGGTCTTGACATAAGTTATTATTTTATTTTTTTGGTATTTCAATTCTTATTGTTGTATTAAAACTATCTGTAGGAGTTGATACATATATTTCTCCATTGTAGAACTCAATTATATCTCTTATAATTTTAAGACCTAAACCTGTTCCTGTAAGCGCTGTTGCATCATCCGCAGTATGATTAGAGACAGTTGAGGTAGTGTAGAAAGCATTAAAAATATTTTCTTCATTTTCTTTAGGAATTCCATCGCCGTTATCAGAAAACTCTAGGTAAACAATATTATCTTCTTTACCACATTTAATAAATATTTCACCGTCAGATTTACTTCTTTTTATAGCTTTTTTTGAATTAGTATACAAATTAAATAATATAGATGCCCATTCAGAAGGATGCATTGGAACCGTGAACAAGTCATATCCTTCGTATTTGGTTGGTAGCATTTTTATTGATGCTCTTTTCAAATCATTTGTAATAACTGACTCAAAATTTCTAACCACATCTCTCAGTTCTATTGGCTCCAATTCTCTATGGACATTTCTTGAAATCGTTTTATCGAAATAGGAAGTATAAGCACTAAACGATTTTACATTAGTTTCTAATAATTCAGTCCTTTCATAAACATCTTTATAATCCTTAACTGCATTTTTAAGAAAACTGATATCTGCATCAAAGCCCGGTAAAAAACGTTGTACTTCATGCACAAATTCTCCAATTACTAATCCTAGACCAGCAAGAATTCGAAGCATATTAATTTCATCAATTAATTCTTGCTGTTTTGCTTTTTCTTCTTCTCTAGCTTGTTTTATTTTTTCAAAAATAGACTCTGCTTTTTTCTGCTTCTCTTCTTGATTTGATGAGTCTTGACTGTTGTCATTTGTTTTAGGAACTATTAACTCTTTAATTTCATGAATTGCATTATCAACCTTTTCAGAAGCATTTTCTTTTTTATAACCTTTTTGAGAGGCAGTAACTTTTTTTCCTCTCAAGGCAGTAATTTTCATTACAGCGCTTGTTAAGGAACGATACACAAAGCTTTCTAATTCATTTAAATGGTCATTTTCTATCAAACCTTCTCGACTTGATGTTTCTTCAAAATTTTCGCTTACATCATTAAGTTCTACAAATCCAAAGAAGTTTCTATTTGGATGTTGAGCCAAAATAATATTTCTGTTATTTGACTTATCTAATCCCAACCAATCATCACTTTCCTCCCCATATGGCAACACACGAAACCCATTACGATATAACCTAATACCGCCTTTTTCATAAAGTAATTCTTTGATAAATGTAAATGTACCGGGTGCAAATAGTTTAGCATCAAAAAGAAAATAATATGCTTTAAAATGAACGCCTTTAATTAAGTTAAAAGGAGTACTCGTGTCGTCCTTATCTTTTTCATTATTACCTATTGCATAAATCTCTTGAGGAAAATTTAATTTATCACTTTTTAATGCCCAACATCCTTGGCCGTCATCTAAAATATAACCTTCAATTTCTGCTAATGCATGTTGAAAAATTGCTTTTTCTTCATCGACAATCGCTATTAAATTTCCATTATCATTTCGATAATAATTACTCTTAAATCCTTCGTCAATAGAATTTTCTTTCTCTTCTTCTTTCTTTTTTGAAAGTGGGAATGGTTGTAATAATTCAGAGGTATAACGATACACACGTTTAATCATTGAGTCAGACCACCCCTCCCTAAGTCCTTCGATTATTAATGTTGTACCACTCTCTTTAGTTTTAGGAACAAATTCAATGGAATTAGAAATAGTCAATAAATCTTTATCAGTTGCAAAATCATTCCAGTTTACTATCACTTTTAATGCCTCAGGTAATTGAGCAGTCTGAGTAATAATTATTAATTTATCTCCTAAACGTTGAGTAGCAAATCTACCAATTCCTTTTCTACCTGCTTTTTGGCGTTTATACTTTTCAGAAACTGGATTGTGGATTTTATCCGAAGATGATAATCTCATAAAACCGTTAACTAATTGTCCACGATTCATACCATGACCATTGTCTTCAATAGTTAAAATACCGCCTTTATTCCATGCATTTTCAAAAATTAAATTTACTTCAGTAGCATCTGCATCATAAGAATTTTTAATAAGCTCAGAAACTGCTGTTTCTTGCTTCCCCACAAGTTCTTTTCCTAATCTATTAATGATACCAGCGTCTACGGAAAAGCGGACTACGTTATCATCTAAATTTGCTATTTCATTTGATAAGGAAATAATTAAATTGTTATTTGAATCCTCTTTTACGATTTCTTCAGATAACTTCTTTTTTAATTCTTTAATTTTATTTGAATTATCCATTAATTAGATTCATTATTGTTAATCAAATCAGAAGGGTAAACCTCTAGTGTTTTAGAAATCTCAACCAGCGTCTTTAAACTTGGTTGTACATCATTAGTACACCATCTAGAAATAGTTGCTTCATTTTTACCCAATTTCTCTGCTAGCCACTTACTTGTCAGATTCTTTTCTGCTAGAACTACCTTTAACCGATTAATTGCTATTTTACTCATAAAAATTGCATATAATGCAAATGTATTGAATAAAATGTTATTAAAGATTATCATCAAAATATAATTATACGTTGTATCAATTATTATTAAATTATGCTTTATAGTTGTATTGTCAAGATGAACCTGATTATTTAACTATGAAACGTCATTTTTTATATTTCATTTGCAATTAACTACAGAATGTGTAGTGTTTTGCTGATAGAATATTAGTTAATCTTTGGCAATAAATTGGTTTTGTTGCCGAAAGTTAATTTATTTTCTCTTGTCTGTTACAATATTTTCAAATGCTATTAAATTGCATAATTCCCTTAATCTACTTCTTACTCTGTTCCCATAATTTTTTTCAATTTCACTTGCTGATAGATTTGTAGTTATGTGCGTTTGGAGTTTTTTTGCAATGAATAGGTCGTATCGGCTTAATAGAATTTCTGCCATCACATTGCATTCGTTTCCAAAATATTTGATGTTGTTTTCTGTTCCTAAGTCGTCGAAGCAATAGGTTCTTGGTTCAGCTTGGTATAGTTTTCCTTTGGAATAACGATGTATGACTTCGTAACCGTCTTGTATGAATTCAAAGCTTATGTCTCTACATGGTTTTACTGAAAATTTGTTTTCTGCTGGTGCCAGATATTTCATTAGGTTCATCAGTGATGTTTTTCCACAGCCTATTGGTCCAGAAAGTAATATTCCTTTGTTGAGGTTGAGGTTGTATTGAAAGCATGTTGGTTCATCTTTGAGGAAATAAGCGATTAGCTTGTAAACGATTGGATAATCTGCTTCTTGTATTTTGAAATGATTGCCGTATAGTTCTACGCCTTTTGCTTCGAGCTTATTAATTATTTCTGGGTAGTTGTAGTGGGTTTTTATATTTTCATTCATTTGCCTGATTTTTTGTTCGCTAAAGCGAAGTTTTTGGAACACGGATGAGACAGATTTAACGGATTAACACTGATTTTTTTAATTTTTAACCATACTTCGACAGGCTCAGTACAGGCTCGAAACATAGAATTATTATTTTAAAAAAGTCGCTTTGCTCTGGATAGTTTATCATAGTTTTTTTTGCTAAAGCGAAGTTTTTGGAACACTGATGAGACAGATTTGACGGATTTACACGGATTAGCCACCCCGCCCTTTGGGCACCTCCCGAAAATAATTCGGGACAAGCTATCCAAAGGATGGGAATTCTAAAGTGGTTCTGAATAATCTTTGTCTGTTCCTGTGTTGAGGTGTTTTGCACGATTAGGTGGTGAATTGGTGGTGTTGTCTTTAAAATTAATGCTGTTTAATATCCAATTTTGTGCTGCTGCTTGCCAATCGACCATTGGTGTTTTACCACCAACTAACCAACCGTTGCTTGAGAAGTAATTGAAAAACTTTTGTGCTTCTAGTTCCGGAAAGTTGTTTTCTTGGAAGTAGGATTTGATTTCTTCTAATTTTGGCTTCTCGACTATGCTCGAAGTGACGACAAATTCTTTTTCTTCTTTTTTAGCGGAACTTTTTTCTTCTTTTAAATTTTCGTTTTTTAATTGAAAATTTTTTATTTCTTCAAAATTTTTTGTGTGCTTTTCCAAGTTTGAAACGTTTTCAATGTTTAAATTGTTTGTATTGTTTATATAGTTTATAGAAGGTACTAGTGCTTGTTCACTACTTGTTTTATCACTAGTACAAGACTTGTTTAGAGCTTGTTCATCAACTTGTTCAAAAAGAGGTTCAATTTTTGGTTTTCTTTCGCTTTTTTGAATGGGTTTTAAATCATCTGAAAAGTTGAATAAATACACGTGACTTCCTTTGAATGGATTATAGGATGGTTCGTAATTGATATATCCTAAACTGTGTAAATTTTTAAGGCATTTATGATACGTTGCTTTGGAACTGATTTTACTTATTCGCATAACCTCATCGCGAGAAATACTGATTGGATTTTTAAAGCGATTGCAATTCCAGAATTGGAATAAAGCAATGTATAAACTCACGTGTGTTGGATTAAGTGATTTGTCTATTGCTACTTTTTCGAAAAAGCCGGTTAGGTGTTTTATGTAGTTCATTTTGCTAGTGATTAGTAATTAGTGAAGAGTGAGTAGAAAAGATTGCTTCGTTCCTCGCAATGACATTACTTGAACAGGGTTGGAACTGCATTTACTTTATTGCCGTTTAGGAGTTTTTCGATGTCTGTATTGTCGTAATACATAATGCCACCCACTTTGGTATACGTTAGTGTTCCGTTGATTCGAAGGTTTTGTAAAGTACCTGGAGAAATGTTTAACAGCTTACGGACCTCTTTAGATTTGAGCCACTGTTTTGTTTGTTGCGGTTTGGAATGCATGATTTCTTTTAAATCATTTAGAAGAAGACTACGAAATTCGTTTAAGTCTTCACGAGTAATAACTTCGATTGCCATAACTTGTGTTTTAGATTATTATACATTACCGATTAACATCAAAAAATGACCTTAATAAATCGGTAATACAAATTTGTGAAGTTTGATTGATTTTATTTCACAACCTAAACACAAGTTGTGTACGATTTTTTATTAAAATAGTACAAAGTGCTTTGTTTTCTAGCTTTATTGAATTGAATTCCTTTCAGCTTTAAAATTCAATTTGGGAAATTAGGTGAAAATCATGGCATTTTTAAGCTAATTCACAACCTGAACACAAGTTGTGTGTTTTAAGAAAGACTTAATTATGAAGCATCATTTAATTTACATTTTCTTCTTCCAATATGTGATTTTCTAATACTTCTGAAAGTTGGTTGATGAATTTTGAACGGCCTGTTTTTCTGTTTTTGATGTCAATGTAAAAACGATAAATATTTTCTTCAATGTCTTGGTTGAAAATTTTACCGAAGAATACCGCTAATTCTTTTATATCGGTATTGCCGTTGTTTATTTTTTTGGAATGGTGTAAAGCATAAATGAGTTCGACTAAATCTATTTTAGTTCCAGTCCAATTAATTGTTTGTTGCACAGAGGGATGTACTATTGAGCAGTTGTTTTCTAATTTTTCAATTTTATTTTCTAAATAATTGGTCAATATATCGTTAGAGATCATCAATGCCATACTATAATCGTGACTCGTACATAATTTCAGATCATAATTGATCAAAGAACAATCTCTTTTTAAAATATTTGAATCTTTTTCTCTTAAAAAATAAATGCTGTCTTTATGTGAAGCTCTTGCTCTATAATATTCATAAAACTTCCTGTTTTTATTGGTGTTTTCTTGAATTGAGTTTAAAGCATCTTCATAAAATTTAATCTTATTCTTTTTTGAAGTTGGTAAATTCGTTTCTATACTTAAAACTGTTTTGTAATAGATAAGCTTGGATATAAATATAGGTTTCAAATCTTTGAAAAAATATATTTCTTCTTCTGATGAACTAAACTTATGCTTTTTTAACCATTTGAATAATTCTTTACTTCTAGTTTCAATTAATTCAGTGACTTTATGTGCAATGACAATACTGTCTGAATTTGTAGTTTTAATGTTTTGATACTCCTTTTCAAATTCACTAAAAAAATTCAGACAATACTCATTCATTTTAATACAATTTGGGTTAGTTTATATAAAACTTAATTGTGTTAAAATTATTGTTAAAATAGCTAATTATTTTTAGTTGTTTAAATAAATTTGTCTTTTAAATTTTTATAGTTCTTAATCGTAATGCATTAGCAATAACTGATACAGAACTAAAGCTCATTGCTAAAGCTGCAATCATTGGAGAAAGTAATAAACCAAAAACTGGAAATAAAACACCAGCTGCAATTGGAACTCCTAAAACGTTATATATAAAAGCAAAAAATAAGTTTTGTTTGATGTTTTTCATTACAGCATGACTTAGGTTTTTTGCTTTTACAATTCCTTTTAAATCTCCTTTTACCAAAGTAATTTTTGCACTTTCTATAGCAACATCTGTCCCTGTTCCCATTGCAATACCAATATCAGATTGTGCTAATGCTGGAGCATCGTTTATACCATCACCTGCCATTGCTACTATTTTACCTTTGGCTTGTAACTCTTTGATGTATTCTAATTTATCTTGTGGTAAGCAACTTGCTTTGAAATCTGTTAAATTAAGTTCAGAGGCAACAGCTCTTGCTGTATTTTCATTATCACCTGTTAGCATAATAACTTTAACTCCTTGTCGCTTTAACTCGTTAATAGCTTCTAAACTTGATTTTTTTATAGCATCTGTAATGGTAATATATCCTACAACTTTTTTATCTAAAGCGATGTAAGAAACTGTTTTACCTAGCTTTTGTTCTTCAATTACTTCTTGTTCTATACTTGAAAAATCTTTAATTCCTTCTTGCTCTAAAAGTTTTTTGTTGCCTAAACTGACTTTTTCATTGTCAATAAATCCTATTACTCCTTTTCCTGTTATAGAGTCAAATTTTTCTACTTTAAAAAAAGTAGTGTTTTTAGATTTAGCAAAATTTACAACTGCTGTTGCCAATGGATGTTCGCTATTTTTATTCAAAGAAGCTATTTTTCCTAAAACTTCATTTTCATGACCTTCTTTAACCACTATTTTTTCAACGGATGGTTTTCCTTCGGTTAAGGTTCCTGTTTTATCGGTTATTAAAACATCAATTTTATCCATTTTTTCAATGGCTTCTGCATTTTTAATTAATACACCTGATTTTGCCCCTTTACCAACTCCAACCATAACTGACATAGGTGTTGCTAATCCTAAAGCACACGGACAAGCAATTATTAAGACCGCAATTGCATTAATAAATCCATAAACCAATTTAGGTTCTGGTCCAAAAATCCACCAAACAAAAAAGGTCATAATTGATATTAAAACTACAATGGGAACAAAATACTTTGAAATTTTATCTACTAAATTTTGAATGGGAGCTCTCGAACGACTTGCATCTGAAACCATTTGAACAATTTGTGATAATAAAGTTTCTGAACCTACTTTTTCGGCAATCATTAAAAAAGATTTTGTTCCGTTTATGGTTCCAGAACTTACTTTATCGTCCATTTTTTTATCTACTGGAATAGGTTCTCCAGTAATCATTGATTCATCAATGGTGCTGTTTCCTTCTGTAATGATTCCATCTACAGGAATTTTTTCTCCAGGTTTTACTCTAACTATATCTCCCTTTTTAATGTCGTGAATTGAAATTACTTTTTCTTCACCATCAATCACTAAGGTAGCTTCGGTTGGTGCTAATTTTAATAACTCTTTAATAGCTCCACTTGTTCTGCTGTGTGCTTTTGCCTCTAACAATTGCCCTAACAATACCAAGGTTAAAACTACAGCTGTAGCTTCAAAATATAAATGGACAGTTCCTTCTGAAGTTTTGAATTGGTCAGGAAAAACAGTTGGAAATAATAATCCGATAATACTAAAAACAAAAGCGACTCCAGTTCCAATACCAATTAAGGTAAACATGTTCAAATTCCAGTTGATAATGGATTTCCACGCTCTTTCAAAAAACATCCAACAAGCATAGAAAACAACAGGAATCGTTAATATAAATTGAATCCAATTCCAATATTGCAATTCCATAATTTTGTATAATGGGTTATTTGGAATCATATCAGACATGGTAATAATAAAAATAGGCAAGGTGAAAATTGTAGCAATTTTCATTTTATGTGCTAACTTTTGATAGGTTTTATCTTCTTCAGATTGGGTTGGTTCCATTGGCACTAAATCCATTCCACAAATAGGACAACTTCCTGGGTTGTCTTGAATGATTTCAGGATGCATGGGACAAGTATATTGTGTGTTTTGAATTACCGTTGGTTGTTGTACTAAATCCATTCCACAAACAGGACAATCACCCGCCTTATCATACACTTTGTCACCTTCACAATGCATGGGACAATAATATTTACCTGCTTGATGGTTGTGCTTTATTTCTTCATGTTTGTGCTTTTTTTCTCCAGTAGAACAACAACTTTTTTGAACTACTTCTTTACTAGAATTATCTGATAAAGTAATTTGATATTTACTATCTTTTCCTCCTAAAGCATTTTGTAAAACTTCTATTTCAACATGTTTAGACATGATAATAGTTGCTGCTTTGTCTTCTTTAGAAACTGCAACTTCTGTGACATGTTCAACATTCGACAAATCTTTTTTAACTTTAGCTTCACAACCTGAACAGGTCATTCCTGTAATTGTATATGTGTGTTTCATCTGTTTAAATTTTATTTTTTAACTAGTACATATGGAGTCGCTTTTTTAAACAATGGTGTTTGCTTACATAAACTGTCTGATAATAGCGCTTTCAAAATTTTATTATTTTAATAGTACAAATTTCGAAAACTAAAGCCACTTCTGTTTGTATAATTATGGATATGATTTGTACAATTTTATAATTGGTCTATTTCTTTTCGTTTATTTCCTTTTAATTTTTTGAAATAGGTAGGACTAAAGCCTGTAACTTTTTTAAATTGATGACTTAAATGCGAAACACTACTATAATTTAAAGAGTAGGCTATTTCTGATAATGATAATTCATCATAAAAAATTAATTCTTTTACTTTTTCGATTTTTAAATTGATAAAATATTTTTCAATACTAATTCCTTCAATTTGAGAAAATAAGTTGCTTAAGGTACTATAATCTTGCTGTATTTTTTCTTTTAGAAAAACGGAAAAATTATCTTTTATGTTGTTGTTTTTATTTTGAATTAAATCAATGAGAGTACTTTTAATTTTTTCTATCGTTTTACTTTTTGTATCGTTCAAAATTTCAAATCCAAATGCTTTAAGATGTTTAGATATACTTATTTTATCTTCTTGAGATATTACGTTTTTAAAGGTAACTTCACCTAACTCAACAGATAGATAGTTAAGCCCAAGTTTTTCTAACTCAGACTTAACCACTATAATACATCTATTACAAACCATGTTTTTGATGTGTAACTTGACCATAAACTTATTCTTTCTCTACAACCACTAAATCCATTCCACATTTTGGACATTCACCCGCTTTGTCGTAGGTTTTCTCTCCTTCACATTTCATAGGACAATAATACATTGTAGCTGTTTCTTCCATTTTAGAATGATCGTGCCCTTCATGTGATTCTGTTTGCATTTCATTGTTATGCATTGTTCCTTCTTCTTGTACTTTGTTGTCTTTACAAGAGATTGTTACGCTTACTAAAGCTACTGCTAAAATTCCGATTACTTTTTTCATTTGTTTATATTTATTGATTATTAATTGTTTCTTTTACTTCACCACATTTTATCATTGAAGCTCCAAAATATGGGTTAACTACTTTATTTTCTTTACTTAACCAATTTGCTCCTTTATCACTATTTGCCATAGGACAAAACTGAACGTATACACTCTCGTTTAAAGGATTAAAAGCTTTTGTCATTGCTATCATAACATTTGATATAGATTCAAAAGTCATTCTTAATTCTTTAATGTTTTTAATATGTGTAGCATGAAGTGTCTGTTTTTTCAGCTCTGTTTGATAATTCATCCATACTTTATGAGAATCACCTTTAAATATACTCATATTTATTTTGTCAAGTGATTTTTCAAATGCTAACAAAGCTTTTTTAGCCGCATTAAAATCATCTTTTGTTAAGGCATCTTTCAATTCAAAATAATCTTTATATATTGGTTGTAAACTCTTTTTAGCTTCAGCACTAATCGTTGTTTTGTCTGCTTTTAATGCTGCTTTTTTATCTTCATTCATTGGCATTGTTGCACCTCCATGATTATGACCTGTGCTTACTCTGCCACCTTCAAGATTCATCATGCTTGGTTTTCCTGCTAACTGTGCTGCAGCGTCTACATTAAAAGTACCATTTGATACTATTTCTTCACCAACTTCTAAACCTTCTTCAATTATGTAATCATTCCCCAAAAGTGGTCCTAATGTAACTTCACGTAGTTTAAATGTTATTCCTTTATCTGTTTCATTTTTAATATAAACAATCGAGCGTTTTCCTGTCCACATCACAGCTGATTTAGGAACACTTAATGTCGCTTTATTACCAACTACTTTAGTTTTTAAAGTACCCGTTGCAAACATTTCCGGTTTGAATTTTAATCCAGAATTAGCTACCTCAACTCTTGCCTTTGCGATTCGTGTCATTGGGTTTATAAATGGGTCAATAAATGCAATTGTTCCTGAAAATGTTTCTCCTGGAAAAGATGCTACTGTATAGTTAATTTTATCTCCTTTTTTAACCCAACTCATATCCGATTCGTAAATTTCAAAAAGTACCCAAACGGTTGACAAATCAGCAACATCATATAAGGTTTGCCCTTTTTGAAGATAATCGCCAAGCTCTACATTTTTCTTAATAATATATCCTGAAACATCAGCATAAATAGGAAATCTATCTTGTGTTTTTCCTGAAGAAATAATACTGTTTATGGTAGCGTCTGAAACTTTCCAGTTTTTCAATTTCATTTTTACCGATTCAAATAATTGTGGCTGAATTTCTTTTACACTATAGGCTTCAATAAGTTCTTGTTGTGCACTAGCTAGCTCTGGAGAATACACATAAGCTACTACTTGACCTTTTTTTACATATTCGCCTACAAAAGTAACTTGAATTTTTTCAATACGACCTGGTATGTGTGAGGATTGGCTGTAAACTGTTTTCTCATTTACTTCAATTTTTCCATTCAGTGCTATTTCTTTGATACCATCCGTATTTCCTACTTTATAAGTAGAAATTCCTGCAATAATCATGGCTGATTCCGACATACTAATTGCGTCTGGGTCAATATCTTCATTACCAGCTTCTAACGGGATTAAATCCATTCCACAAATAGGACAATCTCCTGGTTCCGGTTGTCTAATTTGTGGGTGCATGGAACACGTCCAAACTTCTGCTTTTGATTTGACTTCAGTTTTATTATCTTCTTCTTTAGTGCTTCCACCAAAGAATAGAGCACCTAATAATAGCCCGACTAATAAAGTTACTGCTAATAGTATTTTTGTTTTTTTATCTATGTTCATGATTAAAATTGTTTTGCTGTTAAATAATCCAATTCCGCTAATTTTATATAAAAAGTACTAATGCTTGACAACTGCATTTTTTGATACTTTAAAAGCTCTTGTTGCATGCGTAATACTTCTTCAAAATCTTTGTTTGCATTACTGTAATAAGCAAATAATAGATTCAAACTTTTGGAGAGTGTTATTACTTGACCTTCATATAATTTTAATAAATCTCTTTCCTTTTCTAATTCAAAAACAAGTTTATAATATGTACCGTTTAGTTTGTTTTCATACGCTTCTTTTTGAAAAGAAAAACTTTCTTGCATTAGTTTTGCTTCTTTCGTTGCTGCATTGTATTTTTTTCTAAAGATTGGCAAACTAACAGAAACCATTGGCATGATAATATCTTTACCAGAATCTGGAAAATTATTCATTCCTTTCCCTACCAAAACATAATCTAAACCAAGACCTAATTTAGGTAAACCTTGCTTTCTGGCTACTTCAATAGCTACTTCTGAAGCTTGTTTTTTTAATTCAAGCTCTTGTAGTATTGGGTTAGTGGTTATAGAATCTTTGCGGTATTCCATTGGTAATTCCATAATTTGCAAATCTTTAGAAATAACAATTTTTTCATTGTACTTTCTATTTAATATACTATTCAACCAAGATGTTAATGCAGGTTCTTTTTTAGTTAAAATATCTAAATTAGTTAGTGCATCTTTTATCATAATATCCACACGCAAGACATCTACTAAACTTCCTTTACCATTTTCAAATTTCGCATTGGCAATGTTTTTGTATGATTCTAGAATTTTGATGTTTTCTTGTTCAATATCTTTTAGTTTTAATAGCTCATACAAAGGATAATAAGCAGTAGCAACTTGAGAATACAATTGATTTTTAGCATTTAAAAAGGCTTGGTATTTACTTTCTGCCATTAAAGTTGCTGCATTTTTTTGAGCTTTTAAAGTACCAAACCAAGGAAACATTTGAGTTAATGAAAATCGCATGTTTTGAGGACCAAGTCTTGTTTCTACGGGTGAAATAAAATAACCCATAGAAAGATTAGGATCTGGTAAAGAACTCACTTGTGGTATTTTTTGCATGGCTGCTTCAAACTCTTTATACTTTGCTTTTAATTCTGGATTATTTTCTGCCGCAATAGTATAATAGTCGTTTATAGATTGGCCTACAACATTATACGCCATAAATAGAATTGATATTATTAGTATTTTACGCATTTCTCTTTTCTTTATTTTTAATTACTGTTTCTCTCCAATACGCTTGTAATACTGGCACTACAAACATGGTCATAATTTGAATGGTCATTCCTCCAAAAGTTGGAATAGCCATTGGGATCATAATATCTGAACCTTTCCCTGTTGAGGTTAAAACAGGAAGTAAAGCAATAATTGTTGTTGCAGTTGTCATAACTGCTGGTCTAACTCTCATTTTTCCGGCTTCTACTACAGCGTCCCGAACTTCAGGTATTGTTTGTGGATTTTTTTCTTCAAAAACTTGGTGGATATAAGAACCCATGATTACTCCATCATCAGTAGCAATTCCAAATAAGGCTATGAAACCTACCCAAACGGCAACGCTTAAATTGATGGGATGCATTTGAAATAAATCGCGCATGTTTACATCTGCAACAGCAAAATTCATGAACCAATCTTGTCCGTATAACCATAGCATTATAAATCCACCTGCAAATGCAACAAATACTCCAGAGAAATGGATTGACGATGCAATAACAGTCTTGAATTGAAAGTATAGTAATAAGAAAATAACTATCAAACAGATTGGAATTACAATAGAAAGCCTTTTCATAGCTCTAATTTGATTCTCATAACTTCCTGAAAACTTATAATTAACTCCTTGAGGAACTTTTAATTCCCCAGAATCAATTTTAGTTTGAATTGCTTTTTGAGCATCATTTACTACATCAACTTCGGCATAGCCATCATTTTTATCGAATAAGACAAAACCAACCAGAAAAGTATCTTCACTTTTAATGGCTTGAGGTCCTTTTTTATATTCAAACTGAACTAATTGACCTAACGGAATCTGTGCGCCAGTAGGAGTAGCTATTAATATTTTTCCTAATGCTTCAGGGCTATCTCTTAATTCTCTAGGATAGCGAACTCTTATAGGATAGCGTTCTCTTCCTTCAACAGTTGAAGAAATTTTCATTCCTCCAATTGCTGTTTCAATAGCTTGTTGAACATCTTCTATATTTAAGCCAAATCGAGCAATTTTTTCTCTATCAATATTTAAATGTAAATAAGGTTTTCCTACGATTCTATCAGCAAAAACAGCTTCGCTTTTTACAGAAGGAACTTCTTTAATAATGGCTTCTAATTCTAATCCAAATTCTTCAATAGTTTTTAAATCGGGTCCAAAAACTTTTATTCCCATAGGTGCTCTCATTCCTGTTTGAAGCATAACCAAACGAGTTTCGATAGGTTGTAATTTAGGAGCAGATGTAACACCTGGTATTTTAGATGCTTTTACAATTTCATTCCAGATATCATCGGGTGATTGAATTATATCGCGCCAATTTCTATAGAAAGAACCATCTTCGTCTGGTATTAAATTTTTTACAGTAATTGCCTGTTTTAGTGCTTCATCATGTGAAAGTGTATCACCAGATTTTGTAATGTAACGACCTTTATTATCGGTTTTAAATCGCATTCGATGTCCGTTAGCATCCAAAATATATTCTGGCTTATAATTGATAACGTTTTCATACATTGAAATTGGAGCAGGGTCTAAAGCACTTTCTACACGCCCTAATTTACCTACAGCCATATCGACTTCTGGAATGTGATTTAGAATCATATCCAATTGACCCACCACTTTTCTGTTTTGTTGTACACCTGCATGCGGCATAGATGTTGGCATTAATAAATAACTACCTTCATTAAGCGTTGGCATAAACTCGGAACCAATACCTGGAAAAGTATGTGCTGGAACTGACCAAACTTTTGAAGCTCTAATATTCCAGCCTACTTTATCCAATCCATTAGCTACAAAGCCAAAAGTACTATCAAATCCTAACCAAACTAAGAGTCCAAAAAACAAAGTAATTATTGGTAATAACATAAATTTACCTTTGTTAGCTAGACACCAACGCAATACTTTTTCATAGTATTTTACTATACTTAATAGAGCAGATAATATAATTCCTAAAAGCACAATTACAAATAGATAATTACCAATAACGCTAATTTGTGGGCCTAATGGCATCCATTCTTCAGTTAAGAAAAAAGAAATAATAAATAATACCAATATTAAATTGAAATGCTTTGTATAGGACTGAAATTTCAAAGGAATTTTATGATTAAACAGGTCATATAAACCCATTAAGGTTAATCCCAACGGAAGCCAAATTTTGAAATAAACACTTAGTAAAATACCTCCCGAAATAAACACATATCCCCAAAAACGTTTTACTCTTTTTTTATCATAATCAATACCGAAAATATAGTGAGCTAAAGATGGTAGGATAACTAACCCTAAAATAAAAGCACCTAATAAAGCGAATGTTTTAGTAAATGCTAAAGGTCTGAATAGTTTTCCCTCAGCTGATTCCATAGCAAAAACTGGAATGAAACTAACAACTGTAGTTGCTAAAGCAGTTGTAATTGCAGAAACTACTTCTGTGGTTGCCTCGTAAATTACTTGCATTAATTTTGCACCTTTTGCTCCATGGTTTTCTGGCATTTCGAGATGTCGAATAATATTTTCGACAAAAACGACACCTACATCCACCATTACTCCAATAGCAATAGCAATTCCTGATAAAGCCACAACGTTAGCATCTACTCCAGCATATCGCATGACAATAAAAGTCATTAATACCCCAACAGGAAGTAAACTGGAAATAATTAAAGAGGCTCTTAAATTTAAAACCAAAAGTAAAACAACAATAATACTAATTAATACTTCATGAGAAAGAGCTGTTTCTAATGTTCCTATTGTTTCTTGG
>Ga0208305_10000153_pt1 | contig 39666 bp, 40 predicted proteins | sample ColrivemetaGS741_FD_187605 | JGI IMG/M metagenome (GOLD analysis project Ga0208305, IMG submission 187605) | Estuarine microbial communities from the Columbia River estuary - Flood tide ETM metaG S.741 (SPAdes) (version 2) | ecosystem: Environmental > Aquatic > Marine > Intertidal zone >... | reverse complement strand
GTGATAAATTCTCATTGTTTAAAAGTTCAGAGAAACCTAGAATTCCATTCATTGGAGTTCTAATTTCATGAGACATGTTATTTAAAAAAGCTGTTTTTAATCTATTGCTTTCTTCTGCTTTTTCTTTAGCAATTATTAGTTCATTTTCAGTTTTTTTAATATTGGTAATATCAATTATAGTTGCAATTGCCTTACCTTTATTCCCAATTAATGCCAATTTTACATAGCCTATTATTTTTTCTCCTTTAGTAGTTAAAAATTCTGTTTCAGTTATAAAAGTTTTATCATTATTAGCAATGGCTAAAAATTCTTTTTTTAAAGCTTCAAAAGATTTCTCATTATTAGTTTTTTGAAAATGTTTAATTAATCCCTTTATGTCTTTTACACCAAACAAATTCAAACATGATTCATTAACATTTAAAATTTTGATTTTACTAATACATAATTTTACAAAATTTAAATTTTCATTCAAGTATATTTCTAAGTTAGGTACTTCTTTCTTTTTTTTGGTTAATAAGGCTATAACTTCAGAAAAATCTTCTTCAAAAATTGAAACAGGTGTGTGCTCAAATATATTTAAGTATCTATCTCTAGAGTCAATTAATAATTTATTATTGTCATATAATTCTATACTTAATTCATTTAACTCTTTATTTTTTGTTTTAAGTTTATTTGAAGCTATTTTTAATTTGGTAATATCGGTTACAAGTGCAAATGAACCAAGTCGTTCATTTAAATTATTATAAATAGGAGATGTATTAAACAAACAACGAACTTTTTTGCCTTTTTTTGTAGTTAATTCAATTTCATAACTTGTAGATAAACCTTCTTCTCTATTTTTTAATTGTTCTTTAAAAATTTCAACATTTTCACTATCAACAAAATTAAAAATGGACTTGTTTACAAATTCTTTTTCTTCATATTCTAAAATTTGACATAATTTAGCGTTTACTTCTATGGTAACTCCAGTTGTGTCAATAATCCAAAAACCTTCGTTAGCAGTTTGAAGAATTCTTTTTAAATAATCTTCACTTTCCTTAATTTTTGAATAAGCTTCCTCTAAATTAATTTCAGATTGTATTTTTTCTGAAATATCTTCTTTTATTGCTAAAAAATTGGTAATTATTCCCTGCTCATTAATTATAGGAGTAATTGTAGATTGTTCCCAAATTATTTCACCCGATTTACTTATATTATGAAACTGTCCTTGCCAAATTTCTCCTGCTAAAATGGTTGCCCATAGATTGGTGTAAAAGCTTTTAGGAAGTTTGCCTGAGTTTAATATTCGGGGATTTTGGCCTAATGCTTCTTCAGCACTATAGCCTGTTACTTCTGAAAATTTAGGGTTTGTATATTCAATATTTCCTTTGGAATCCGTAATAACTATAACGTTAGCACTTTGTGAAACTGCTGCAGATAATAATTTATTGTCTCTGGAAATTTTCTTTCTTAAGGAAATATCTCTAGCAAAGCCCAAAAATAATTTTTCTCCTCCCAATTGAAATGCACCAATATTAACTTCAACAGGAAAAACGGACCCGTTTTTATGTTTGTGAATAGTTTCAATAGTTGTTTGACTATTAGGTTGAATAGTATCCCATACTTCACTAACATTAGTTAAACTGGTGTACATTCCATCCAAATCTGACACCTTCATTGTTAATAATTCAGCTTTAGAATATCCTAAATTTTTGCAAGCTCTTGTGTTTACATTTACAATATTTCCATTAACATCAGACAAAAACATAGCATCACCAGCTTGTTCAATTATTGTTTTAAACAATAATTCGCTCTTTTCTGCTTTAATTTTTGCTTCTACTAATTCTTCTTCAATTTGCTTTCTTTTAGTAATGTCTTGCATGGATCCAATTATTTTAATTGAATTTCCATTGGCGTCTTGTACTAATTTACCTAATGAATGAATCCAGACTGTTTTTTGGTCGTTATCCCTTATTATTCTATACTCTTTATTATATGATGGAATTTTTTTAATGATAACATCTTCAATATCAATTAATACAGTATCTCTATCACTAGGATGAACTAAATTAGCTATACTTTGTTTATTTTTTTGAAAATTTATATTTATTCCTAAAATTTCATTCAAAATATCTGAACTTTCCCAATTTCCTGTTGAAACATCTAGAACAAAAGAGCCTACTTTCGCAATTTTTTGTGCTTCACTTAGCCTAGTTTCAGTCTCTTCTAAATCTATATTTTTTAGATTTATCTTATCTTGAAAAAGAATTTTTTCAAGAATTTTTTCAACTTTTATAGCAATAATTTGAATAATTTTTTCTGCTATATCTATATTTTTAAAAGCTGAATTATCCATTATTGCAATTAACCCTATAGGCTGTTTATTAGAGCTCCATAAAGGAATACCAACATAGCTTTCAATTTTCATATCAACCAACATTTGGTCTTTTGGAAATAGTGTTGCTAAATTATTTTGATAACTGCATATACTCTTATTAATAACATTATCGCAAGGAGTATTTTTTAGTGCATACTTTTTGTTAGTCAAAAAAACATTTTTGTCTTTTTGATAAAAACTAACCATTTCTGCAACTTTAGGATTCTCGACTGAATATTTATCAATTATAATATAATTAACATCAAGCAGTTGAGCCAGAAATATACAAACTTCATTTAAAAAATTGTTGTCTTGTGAAGAATATCCCTTTTGAGAGATAAAATCTAAGGTTTTTTCAATATGCTTTTCAACCATAACTATAACGGTTAGAATTAGGGGTTGTTAATAAGGGTGATAGCGAATATAGTAAATTATACTTTATAAACTACGCTACTAAAATCTTTTACCTTTTCCCAATTTGTATATTCAATTTCAGTATTGCTGTCTGTTGGTCCTTTTGTCATCCACATAATCAGTTGAATCATAATTCTATCGAAAAATGGATATTTTTTATAATCAAGTTTGCCTGCAAAAACCTCAACAAGTGTTGGTTTCCAATCTATAGTTTTAAAAAATTTTATAACATATGGATTTGTATTTGGCTCATTCTTTTCAGGTTTACGTGCAACCAAGTTTACAGAAAAAAAGATGGTTTTTATACTATCTAACTTTTCTTTATTGGTTTTAATAAATTTTATAATTTTTTCATTATGAACTCCATATCTGATACTTGCTCCAATTATGATTTTATCAAAACTTAAAATATCTTCGTTGAATTCTTCTATTGAAAATAATTTAGCCACAACATTTTGCTCTGCAAGGTGTTCTACTATTTTTTTGCAAATTTTTAGTGTTTGCCCGTCAACGGTTGAATAAATAATTCCAATTTTTACACTCATCTATTTTTATTTAAGAAAAACATTCAAATTTACAAAAACTACGAAGCTTCTATTATGATTAATATCACAAAAATAGCTATAAAAAAACCCATCAAATTATGACGGGTTTTAAGTTTTTTAAAAAAGTTTAAATACTATTAAATTACTTTAACACTAACTGCGTTTAAACCTTTTTTTCCGTCTTTTAAATCAAATTCAACTGCATCTCCTTCTCTGACTTCGTCAACTAAGCCAGAAATGTGTACAAAATAGTCTGTTTTTGATCCGTCTTCTGTAATAAATCCAAAACCTTTTGATTCATTAAAGAATTTTACTGTTCCTTTTTTCATTGTTAAAAAATAAATTAAGATACAAATGTATAATTATTTCAAAACAAATGACATAGTTGAATAAATTATATTTAAATTCACTAAAATTAGATCTTTAATTTAAAATTAATCTAGCACTTCTGTTAGTTTTTTAAAAACTTGTTTTGGGTTTTTATTATCATATAACACTTCATAAACAGCATTAATTATTGGCGTGTTGGCTTTATTTTTTTCATTTATTAAAAACGCGCTTTTTGCAGCATAATAACCTTCAGCAATCATACTCATTTCCATCATGGCGCTTTTAACTGTATATCCTTTGCCTATCATGTTTCCAAACATCCTGTTTCTACTAAAAACAGAATATCCTGTTACTAATAAATCACCTAAATACGCTGAATTATTAATATTCCGTTTCATTTTATGAACCTTTTTAATGAAACGTTTCATTTCCCGAATAGAATTTGACATTAAAACAGATTGAAAATTATCTCCATAACCCAAACCATGTGCCATCCCTGCAGCAATAGCATAAATGTTTTTAAGCATGGCGGCATATTCTGTACCAATAATATCATCAGATATTTTAGTTTTAATATAGTGGCTTGCTAACAATTGACTAACCAATTTTGCCTTTTGCTGATCTTGACAGGCAATTGTTAAATAAGACAAACGCTCCATAGCAACTTCTTCTGCATGACAAGGTCCTGTTATTACGCCAATATTTTCAAAGGGTATGTTGTGTTTTTCATGAAAATGTTCTCCTACAATTAAGCCACTTTCCGGAACTATACCTTTAATTGCTGAAATTATAATTTTTGAGGAAAAATCTACTGTAATTTTATTTAATTCAGCTTTTAAGAAAGCGGAAGGAATTGCAAAAATTAAAATATCTGCATATGAAACAAGGTCATTTATATTACTCGATAAATGTAATTTTTCAATTGATAATTCAGCAGAACTTAAATAATTAGGATTGTGCTCATTTTCTTTAATATACTCAATTGTATTTTCATTTCGAATATACCAACCAACTTGATCCATATTTTCACATAACATTTTCACAATTGCTGTAGCCCAGCTTCCACTACCAAAAACGGCAATTTTTGGATTTTTAATCATATTATTTGTTTTTTTATGGGTTAAAAGTAAAAAATCTAAATTAAATCTTAACTTTAAATTAAAGTATCTTGTGGTTATCAATATTTTTTATTGAATTCAATTTTTACTTTTGTACTTTTATCCGTTTAACAAAAGTTACTTTTACATTCAAATTTGAGCACACTAAAAAGATTTTTTAAGGATACTATAATTTACGGGATTGCTGCTGTTTTACCAAGAGTTATAAATTTTTTATTGGTTCGCGTTCATACGGATGCTTTACCAACTAATAATTATGCTGAGAACACCAATTTTTATATTTGGATAGCCTTATTTACTGTATTGCTAACTTTTGGTATGGAAACTGCCTTTTTTAGATTTTATAAAGCTGAAGAAAAAAAAGATACTATTATAGCAACTTCATTTATAAGTGTTTTTATTGCTTCAATTATTTTTTTAATAAGTGCCTTTATTTTCTCTAATGAATTCATCAATTTATTTGACTTTGCAAATAACCCTATACAATTTAAATTGTTTATAGGCATTTTAGCTATTGATGCTATATCGGTAATACCATTTGCGTATTTAAGAGCTTCTAACAGACCAATAAGATATACTGCTATTAAGCTTATTAATGTTGGTGTTATTGTACTTATAAATCTTATATTCTTAAAATATATTCCTGAATTTATTTCAGAAGGAAAATCAATTCCTACTTTTTTAAATTCAATGTACACAAGCACTTCTATAGTTAATTTTATTTTTATTGCAAATATTGTTGGTAGCGTAATTTCGTTTGTGCTTTTAATCCCTTATTTATTGAAATTTAAATGGAATTTTAACGGAATTCTTTTCAAAAAAATGCTGCGTTATTCTTGGCCAATTGCCGTTGCCGGAATTGCATATGTAATAAATGAAAATTTAGATAAATACTTAATTGGGCAACTTATTGATAAAAGTACAATGGGTATTTATAGTGCTTGTTATAAGCTGGCTATTTTTATGAATTTATATATTATGGCGTTTCGATTAGGTGCTGAACCGTTCTTTTTTAACCATGCCGATTCAAAAAATGCGAAAGAAACCTACGCTAGAATTATGAATTATTTTATAATTGTTGGTTCATTTGTATTTCTTGGAATTGTTGCTTTTATTGATATTATTAAAGAATTATTTATTAAAAACTCTGAATATTGGGACGCTATTGCAATTGTTCCAATTGTATTATTAGCAAATTTATTTTTGGGTGTTTATCACAATTTAGCTGTTTGGTATAAACTTACTGATAAAACTCGTTTTGGAATGTATTTTTCTATTTTTGGAGCTATTATAACCATTATTTTAAATATTATTTTAATTCCATTAATAGGATTTATTGCTTCAGCCTGGGCTACTTTAGCTGCTTACGGAAGTATGATGGTTGTTTCTTATTTTGTAGGTAAAAAACATTATTCAATTCCTTATAACCTGACTAAATCAGGTAGTTATTTAATTATTTCAACTGTTTTTTCTTATATTTCGTTTGTGTTTTTTAGAGAAAATTATTTAATAGCTATTGCTCTAGTACTATTATTTGGTGGCATGATATTTTGGAATGAAAAAAAAGAAATTTTAGCAATTCTTAAACGTTGAAGATGAAAAATATTTTATCTTTTATAATACTTACTTTTTTAAGTACTTCATCAATCTTTTCACAAGAAAATAATTCTACAGCTTCTTCAAATGTCTCTATACTTGAAAAAGAATTTTTAATTCCAGAATTAAATACTGTTAGTCACAAAATTTGGGTGTATTTACCGCCAAATTATCATTCTTCATCTAAAAATTTTCCTGTAATTTATATGCATGATGCTCAAAATTTATTTGATGCAAAAACCTCGTATGCTGGTGAATGGAAAGTTGATGAAACTTTAAATGAAATTTATAAAAAAACCAACAAAGGATTTATTGTGGTAGGAATTGAAAATGGTGGTGAAGAGCGCATTAACGAATACACACCTTGGGAACACCAAAAATATGGTGGTGGAAAAGGTGATATTTATATCAATTTTATTGTAAATACTTTAAAACCTTATATTGATGAAAATTACAGAACAAAACCACAACAAAAATATACAGGTTTAATTGGAAGTTCTTTAGGTGGATTAATATCTTATTACGGAGGGTTAAAATATCCAAACATTTTTGGTAAAATAAGTGCTTTATCAACCTCGTTTTGGTTTTCTGATGAAGTAATTAAGTTTACTGAAGAATATGGAAAAGTTAACAATCAAAAACTATATTTATTAGTGGGTGGAAAAGAAGGAGAAAATATGGATACGGACACTCAAAAAATGGAAAAATTATTACTAAAAACAGGATTTAAACAACGAAATTTAAGAACTAAAATTAATCCAGAAGGAAAACATAATGAAGCTTTTTGGAGTAGTGAATTTAAAGGAGTAGTTTCCTGGCTTTACAACATAAAATAAATTAAAAAATGACAATTCAAATCATCAACACATCTAAACACGAATTACCAAATTACGAAACTATTGCTTCTGCAGGAATGGATTTACGCGCAAATATAGATGCTGCTATCACTTTAAAACCGTTAGAAAGAGCTATTATTAAAACAGGATTATTTATTGCTTTGCCTGTTGGAACTGAAGCACAGGTTCGTCCAAGAAGTGGTTTGGCTGCAAAAAAAGGAATTACTGTTTTAAACGCTCCCGGAACTGTTGATGCAGATTATAGAGGTGAAATTGGTGTGATTTTAGTGAATTTATCTAATGAAGAATTCATTATAAATGATGGTGAACGCATTGCACAATTAGTAATTGCAAAACACGAGCGTGCAGAATGGCAACAAGTTGAAGTTTTAAGTGAAACCGAACGTGGTGCAGGTGGATTTGGATCTACCGGAGTTTAATTTTTACATAAATTTAATAGATTTCTACCTAATCAGAAATCTATTAAATTAAACTGCACTATTTTTTTAGTTCTAAAAATTTATAAATAGCAGACATATCATCTCTTCCCATTCCGTTTTGGTTAGCGCCAGCATAAAGTTCTTTTGCAAGATTTGCCAAATATAATGGTTGATTGAGTTCATACGCAGTTATAGCAGCTAAGTGTAAATCTTTATGCATCCATTCTAACGGAAACTGTACATCATAATTATTGCTTTTAATTGCTTGCGCCTTTGATTTTGTAAACGGAGCCGAAACTATTAAATTAGGAACTGTATCTAATAAGAAATCTTTAGAAATTCCCATTTTTTCACCCAATAATATGGCTTCTGAAAAAACAAGCATAGATTGAGCTAGCATCATATTTACCAACATTTTAAACGATGCTCCTTTACCAATATCACCTATGTGCAACACTTTGTTTCCCATCATATTTAAATATGGCTGAATCTCATTTAGTGCTTTTTCTTCTCCACCAACAAGGAAAATTAATTCAGCATTTTCTGCAGGAATTTTTGAACCTGAAACTGGCGTGTCTAAAAATCTAATATTATATTTATTTGCTTCTTCAAAAGCACTAATACTAAATGACGGATTTACAGTAGTACAATCTGCCCAAATGGCGTTTTTTTTCATTGATTTAAGCGCGCCTTTCGCACCAAAAAAGACTTCTTCAACAACTTGAGGTGTAGATAACATACTAAAAACAACGTCAGCATCTTTTACAGCATTTTCAATCGAATCTGCAATGGTTACAGTTGAATTTCCAAAAGTTTCAAAATTCTTTGGAGTTCTATTATAAACGGTTAAGTTTAAGTTGTTTTTTGCTAAATGCGAAGCCATATTGCCACCCATAATTCCTAATCCAATAAAAGCTATTTTCATTTGTTTTGGTTGTATTTATTTAATAAAATATAAGCACTTTAAGTTGTAATTATTTAATTAGTTTTAAGCAAATTTCCGAATTTATTTTTAACTTTTCAAAATGTTCAAAAAAAATGATTTTCCCATTTAAATCAGCCTCAATTAAATAATGATTTCCTTTAAAATAAGAAGTTATAACTGTCGCTTTTAATAGAGAATCTTCAACTAATTGTATTTGATTAGGATATAATAATATCGGTTTTTTAGAGCTTGATTTTGGATTTATGATACTGTTCGAAATTTCATTTACTTCATTAAAAAAAGAACCAATATATTCACTATTTAAAGTATTATATAAAGCTTCTGGCGTATTTTTAGCCATTAATTTTCCATCTCTAATTACCAAAATTTCATCAGCAAATGATAAAGCATCGGTAGCATCATGTGTCGCAACAATACATAAAACATTTTTAGATTTTAAATAGCGAAATAAATCTCTTCGCAATTTATTTTTTCTGAAATTATCTATATGGCTAAATGGCTCGTCTAATAACAAAACTTCAGGTTCTTTGGCTATCACTTTTGCCAAAGCTACACGTTGTTTTTGTCCTCCACTAAGGTTTTTAACTTTCGTTTTTAAAAAGTCGTTCATATCCACAACTTCCAACAATTCTTTAATACGTTTTAGTTTATTTGGATCTAAGCTTGATATGTTTTTACCAATATTTTCTTCAACAGTTATGTACGGCATTAAATCAAAATCCTGAGGTAAGTATTTCATAAAATCTTCCCCGGGAATTAATTGAAAATTTGGTCCAAGTAGTTTTTTTGAATTCCAATAAACTGCTCCTTTTTCAATATGAAGTAGGCCATAAATTATTTCTAACAATGTACTTTTTCCACAACCACTTTCACCAATAACAGCAATATAATCGCCCTTATTTGCAGAAAAACTAATGTTTTTTAAAACTTCTTTTGAAGTATAACCAAATGATATGTTATCTACTTTTAATGTCAATTTTATTCGAAACCAATATGAAATAAAGCATCGCCCTGATTAACTACTGGTGAATGATTTGAGTTTAAAATATAGCCTTCTTGAGAGTTTTTAAAACTACTTTCAAAATCTCCAAAAGGATCAGAAATACTTCCTAATTTAATCCCTCTTTCCACTTTTTGACCAGCGCTTACAGAAGATCTAAACATTCCAGAATGTTTGGCTCTTATCCATTTTGAGCTTGTAATTACAACAGATTTTTCATGAGAAATTTGTGAAGAAAAATTACGTACGCCAATGTGATGCATTACATTAATTGCACCTTGAATTCCAGATTTTGTAACATTTTTATCTAAATTCAACGATTTTCCTCCTTCAAACAACAATACTTTTTTACCTAATTTAGTAATAGATTTTCTAAAGGTTCTTTCCGGACTTTTACTATAAACAATATATGGAGATGCAAAAATTTTAGCTAGTTTAAATGTTTCCTCACAGCCTTCATCAATTCTAATTTGAGAGTAATTAAAACGCTGTGCGCCACCTGTATGATAGTCTATACAAAAATCTATGTGAGGAATCACTTCCTTCATTAAATGATAGGCAAATCTACTTGCTAAAGAACCTGTATTTGAACCAGGAAAAACACGGTTTAAATCTCTTCCATCAGGAAAAGCGCGTGTTTGATTTATAAAGCCAAAAACATTCAACAAAGGAATACAAATAACAGTTCCTGCTTCAGGTTTATTCAATCCTTTTGCTACAATTTGTCTAACAATTTCAACGCCGTTTGTTTCATCACCATGCAAACCGCCAATTAACAATATACAAGGACCTTCTTTTTTACCGCGTTCAACAATAATTGGAACTTCAATTTTTGAACGAGTATTCAACCTTGCAAAGTCCATTTTAATCTGTACAGATTCACCTAGACCAATTTTTCTGTTGAGTATTTTCATAGAAATTCAGATTTTTAGTCTACATCTACGTGTCTTTCAATATAGTGGATTATTTTACCTGCTATATCAATACCTGTTGCAGATTCAATACCTTCTAAACCTGGAGAAGAATTTACTTCTAAAATAAGTGGTCCACGTGCTGATTGTAATAAATCTACACCCGCTACACCTAATCCCATAACTCTAGCTGCTTTTAAAGCTGCATTTTCTTCGTCTATTGTTAATTTAATAATTTCAGCACTTCCTCCTCTATGCAAATTAGAACGAAATTCACCTTCTTTTCCTTGTCTTTTCATGGCACCTACAACAGTTCCATCAACCACAAAAACACGAATATCTGCTCCTTTTGCTTCTTTAATAAATTCTTGTGCTATTACACGAGCTTTTAATCCGTTAAATGCTTCTAAAACAGATGTAGCTGCATTTTTATTTTCAGCAAGTACAACGCCTAAACCTTGAGTTCCTTCTAATAATTTAATAACTAAAGGTGTTCCTCCAACGCTATCAATAACATCATCAACGTTTTTAGAATAGTTTGTAAAAACAGTTTTTGGTAAGCCTAATCCAGCTCTAGATAAAACCTGTAAACTTCTCAGTTTATCTCTTGAACGCATTAAAGCTTGAGATTCAACAGCCGTGAAAACTTTCATCATTTCAAATTGACGAACAACTGCAGTTCCGTAAAAAGTAACTGAAGCTCCAATTCTAGGAATAACAGCATCTACCCCTGTTAAAAGTTCATGTTTATAGCGAATAGCTGGTTTTTTCTTTTCAATAATAATGTCGCACTTTGTATGATCTACAACAATTATTTCATGGTTTCTATTTTTTCCTGCTTCAACTAATCTACTTGTTGAATATAACTTAGGGTTTCTTGATAAAATAACAATTTTCATCTTAAGTAATGTTAGATTTAATTTTTTTAAATGATAAGTTTTTCTTTGCGGTGTCCACAATAAATTTTTTTGATAAAAATTTTCTCCCTAATAACACAGGATATTTCATTGAACCTCTTTCTGTTAAGGTCAATTCAATTTCTTCAATTTTATTAAATATGAGTATTTCTGTTTTAATTGTAAAACGAGTTTCAATAATGCCATTAGAACTTTTTACTTTCTTTTGAGTAAAATCTTTAAATATGAAATATTTTTCATGGTATTTTTCATGTTTAGGATCTAAAAATTGACATTTCAAAGTTTCATCAACCACTTCAATACTATGGCTATGAAAACTTGATGTATATGCTCCGGTATCAACTTTTATGTCAATTCCTTCTAAATTAAGTTTAGGAAAATCAACAATATCAGTTCTCCCTAAAAGGAGTCTTATTGGTTTTGTATTCAAAAATTTAAGATTCTATTTAATTAGAAATAACTTTATTCGCCAAAAATACTCTTTTATTATACAATATTTGAATTTTAAAATAATTGTTTAAAAACTAATATCTTTTTAAGCTGATTTTAACATGTTTATTTTTAATATGTTAGTATATAAAAAAAGGAGATAAAACTAAATTTCTATCTCCTTTTTTTAGTTATAGTTTATTTTTTTTATTCCTTTGAATTAATAGCTTCCTTAATTTTAGTTTCAAGTTCTTCAGCTAATTCGGGGTTGTCTTTTATTAATGCTTTTACAGCGTCTCTTCCTTGTCCTAATTTTGTTTCGCCATAACTAAACCAAGAACCGCTTTTTTTAACAATTCCAAATTCCACACCGAGATCTAATATTTCACCAACTTTAGAAATACCTTCGCCATACATAATATCAAATTCCGCAGTCATAAATGGTGGAGCAACTTTGTTTTTTACAACCTTTACTTTTGTGCTGTTACCTATTACTTTTTCACCATCTTTAATTTGTGTTCTTCTTCTTATATCTAAACGAACGGATGCATAAAATTTAAGTGCATTACCACCAGTTGTTGTTTCAGGATTTCCAAACATTACCCCAATTTTATCTCGTAATTGATTGATAAATATTACTGTACAATTTGTTTTATGAATTGTTCCTGTTAATTTTCGAAGTGCTTGCGACATCAAACGAGCATGTAACCCCATTTTTGAATCACCCATTTCTCCTTCAATTTCACTCTTAGGTGTTAATGCAGCAACAGAATCAACTACTACAATATCTATAGCTCCAGAACTAATTAAATTGTCTGCAATTTCTAGTGCTTGCTCACCATAATCTGGTTGAGATATAATTAAATTATCAATATCTATACCCAATTTTTGAGCATAAAAACGGTCAAAAGCGTGTTCTGCATCAATAAAAGCTGCAATTCCACCAGCTTTTTGAGCTTCAGCAATTGCATGCAAGGTTAATGTAGTTTTACCTGAAGATTCTGGTCCATAAATTTCAATTACTCTTCCTCTTGGATATCCACCAACACCTAAAGCAATATCTAATCCTAATGAACCCGTAGAAATAGCTTCTATATCAGATATAGCCACATCACCCATTTTCATTACTGTTCCTTTTCCGTATGTTTTATCTAATTTATCTAATGTAAGTTGTAACGATTTTAATTTTGCTGCTTTTTCTTTATCTTCTGCCATAATCTTTATAAAATGAATTAATTTATTGGTTGCTAAAATATAAAAAAGTATTGAGTATATTTAGCGTTTACATATAAATCTATCAACTGTTTTAAATATGAAAAAAAATTGTTTAATATTAGTAATTGCAACAATGATTTCATCAAATTTAAATGCTCAAAATGAAGTTTTATCTGCTTTTTTGTTAAAGTGGGAAAATTCTAAAAACTATTTAATTGAGCTTGCTGGAGCTATGCCAGAAGATTCATACAACTATAAACCAACTGAACGACAGATGAGTTTTCAGGAACAATTAATTCATATAAAAGGAAATATAAATTGGTTAAGTTCAACATATTTTAATGGTAAAAAAGCAGAAAAAATTGAGTTAAAAACAAAGGAAGAAATCATAAACCAATTAACTGCTTCTTTTGATAATGTTGCAGAAATAATTAAAAAAGTGACTTTAGAAGAATTATCAACGGAAGTTGAATTTTTTGCTGGACCAAAAAGTAAATTACAAATCTTAAATTTATTGCAAGATCACGTAACACACCATCGCGGTCAATTAATAGTTTATTTAAATTTAAATAAAATAGAACCTCCTAAATACATGGGTTGGTAAACAAAAAATATTCATTATGAAAAAATCATCATTATCAGATAACTTAACTTTCAACGATACAAAACCTTCAATATCTGTATTATTTGAAACAGAAACAACGAAAGAAATTAGAATTTTAATGCAAAAAAATCAGGTAATGAAAGAGCATAAAACATCTTTCCCAATTACTGTTGAAATTTTTGAAGGCGCCTTAGATTTTGGTGTAAACGGAACCGTTTACAATTTAATAAAAGGAGATTTAGTTTCGCTTGAGGCAAATGTTCCACATGATTTAGTTGCAAAAGCAAATAGTATTGTTCGCTTAACTTTATCAAAATTAGACGCTGTTGAACGTGTAATAAAAGTGAGTGAAAGTTAATGCCTATTTTTGTTGATAGAGCTATAATACAATTAATTTACCAAGCCTCAACAATTAAAGCAGGACTATCAATAGAATACGATTCCTGATTAAAATTTCCATAATAATTACAATTATTGAAACCAGCATTTTTCAATAAAATTGCTAGTTCATTTTTTAATACAGGCAACAATTCAATACTATTTTCAATAATTTGTTGGGGTAATTTCACTGTTAAACGCGTATTAAAATCAATCTTATTTTCTGATTTTCGGTAATAATAATTTCGTTCAAAAATAATCTCATCATTTTTTATAATGGGTAATTGCTTTATATTTTTTTCAATAATTTTATCGTAATTAACTATTTGAAACAACAATTTTCCATTTGATTTAAGAACAGCTTTTGATTGCTGTAAAAAATCAGCTATTTCATCTAAAGAATTCAAATGAACTAAGGTATTTCCAAAACAAATGATACCGTCTAAAGTATTTTTATCTATAAAAGCGTTTAATTTAAGCATACTTGTTTGCTGAAATTGAATTGATTTTGACGTGCTTTCTATTGTTTTTGAAGCTACTCGTATCATTTCAGCATCCATATCAATTCCTAGTACGTTCTTATAATATTTAGTCAACTCTAATGAAAGCGTTCCAATTCCACATCCAATATCTAAAACTTTACAATCACTTTCTGGGATTTTTAACTTAATAAAATCAACTTGATTAACATTTATTTTAAAAATATGGTGATAATATGGGGCAATTTGCTGATAAAAACTCATAAGAATAAATTTAAAAATAGTTTATGTATTTGACGGTATTGGAATAAAATAATTGTTTTCAGATTGTTTTTAATAGTTATATTATTTAACTTTTAATTATTCAAAAGTAGGTAATTCTATTTTTTAAATAGTATTAATAAATTTGATAATTAAGTGCTATTTGTATAGTTATTCAATGTTAGTTTATCTAACTATTAAAATAACAGTTTTAATAGTTAAATAAAATATGTAACTTTTTACACGTTCATTAAAACATTTGTGTAGTTATAAGCTTTACTATTGCTATAAATTATATGTTTCATAAAACTTGATGCGTATAATATAAATCGTGCCAATAACTAAAAAATAGCTTGTTAAAGAAAAAACAACTCCCTAATTTTGTTGTGATTTAAGGTTTAAAATCAACATCAGGTTTGTTATAAATTTTTAATTATTACCAAATTAAACAAGCCAATAGATGCCTAAAAAGGCATATTTACAATATAATTAAATATTAATTATGAAAATTATTAAAAAAGCACAATCTGGGTCATTTGAATCAAGTGATATTATAGTGTTAATTGAACCTGTTGCAGAGAATACAGGACGAAATATAGAAGTAGACTCATCGGTAATGTTAGAATTTGGAGATGCTATTAAAAAACTTATTTCAAATAAATTAGATGAATACAAAATCACTGATATTCATTTAATTGTAAAAGATAAAGGAGCTCTAGAGCCTACAATTAATGCGCGACTAGAAACCGCAATTATGAGATCCTGTGATTTACAAAAAGGAACATTGTAAAAATTAGTAGCTATTTATTAAATAAACATTTATTGTGAAAAAAAATAGAAGAACAATGCTGTATATTCCTGGTAATAATCCAGCGATGTTACAACAAGGAGGCGTATATGGTGCAGATAGTTTATTATTGGATTTAGAAGACGCTGTTGCGCTAAATCAAAAAGATGCTGCTCGTATTTTAGTAAGAAATATGTTAAAATCTATCAATTTTTATACAACAGAAGTATGTGTAAGAGTTAACCATTTAGACACTCCTTTTGGATTAGAAGATTTAGAAGAAATAGTGCCTCTTCAGCCAGATGCAATTCGATATCCAAAAACCGAAACAGTGGAAGAATTAGCAAAACTCATCCAAATTATTGAAGCTATTGAAGATAAACACAATCTACCACATGATAAAATGACTATTCATGCAATGATTGAAACTGCTCTTGGAGTACAAAACGTTTTTGAAATTGCAAAATTTTCAAAGAGAGTTGATGCTATTACCATTGGGGGACAAGATTTAACTGCTGATATGAATATTAAAAGCACTAAAGAAGGTTCAGGTATAGATTTGGCTAGAAAAATGATTGTAATGGCAGCAAAAGCAAATAAAATTGATGCTATTGATACTGTTTTTGTTGATGTTAATGATGAAGAAGGTTTACGAATAGATACAGAATATGCCAAACAAATTGGTTTTTCAGGAAAAGCAGTAATTAACCCAAGGCAAATTGATATTATTCATGATGTTTATATGCCAACTGAAGAAGAAATTAGAAAAGCATATAGAATTGTATTAGAATTTAAGAAGAATAAAAAAGCGGGAATCGGTGTTTTTGCCATTGATGGTAAAATGATTGATGCACCTATAATGACACGTGCAACTCAAGTTTTAGAATTAGCTAATATTGATTTTAATTCAATTTAAATTAAAAACGAATGAAAAATGTAATAGGTCGTGAAGTTCCTGAATATATTGAAGGAATTGGGAAAACAGATATGTTTATTGGTGCTTGGGAAAAACTTAAAAAAGGTTGGATGGATGAACCAACAATTCCACCTCCAAATAAAGCAAAAACTCCACATTTAAGCAAAATATGTACAAACTTAGAAGAAGCTATTAAAAAAACTTCTCCTAAAGATGGAATGACTGTATCTTTTCATCATCATCTTAGAAATGGTGATGATATTTTAGTAAGGTCTATTGAAATATTAGCTAACATGGGTATTAAAAATATTACCTTGGCTTCTTCTTCATTAAATGAAGTTCATAACCCTATACTTAAATACCTAAAAGATGGTACTATCACTAAAATATGGTCGTCTGGAATTCGTGGTGATATAGGTAAAGCAATTTCAGAAGGAGTATTAAATATTCCTGTAATTATACATTCACACGGAGGTAGAGTACGCGCAATACATACAGGAAAAATAAATTTAGATTTAGCAATAGTTGCCGCTTCTGCAGCCGATGAAGAAGGAAATGCAACAGGGTCACATGGTAAATCGGCATTTGGCTCATTAGGATATGCAAGTATTGATATGCGTTATTCTAAACAAGTAATTGTTATTACTGATACAATGGTAGAATATCCTTGTATACCTATTTCAATTACACAAAATTTTGTTGATTATGTAGTGAAAGTTGACTCTATTGGTGATGCTTCAAAAATTGCTACTGGAAGTACTCGTATCACTAAATCTCCAATGGATTTAAGAATTGCAAAAATAGCGGCTGACGTTATAGAGCATTCTGGCTTATTTGTGCCAGGATTTTCATTCCAAGTAGGAGCGGGTGGAGCCTCATTAGCAGTTGCTAAGTTTATTCGCGAGAAAATGATAAAGTCTAAAATAAAAGGTAGTTTTATTTTAGGAGGTGTAACATCATATGTTGTTGATATGTTGAATGAAGGATTGTTTAATGCTATTTTTGATGTACAATCATTTGATGCAGCAGTTTCTAGTTCCCTTATGGAAAATAGCAATCATATTGAAATACCTGCAGCATTATACGCGAATCCATACAATTGTGGTTGTATGACCAATAAGTTAGATATTGTTGTTTTAGGTGCCTTGGAAATTGATTTGGATTTTAATGTAAATGTGATAACAGGTTCTGATGGAACTATTAGAGGTGCTTCTGGAGGACATAGCGATACGGCTTCTGGGGCAAACTTAACAGTTGTTGTTTGTCCGTCATTCCGTGGTCGCTTACCAATTGTAAAAAAATCTATTCATACAGTTGTAACACCTGGAGAAACAGTTGATGTATTGGTTACTGAAAGAGGAATATGTGTAAATCCTTTAAAGCCAGAATTGGAAGAAAACTTAAGAAATGCTGGACTTAATGTTCGAAAAATAGAAGATTTACAAGAAGAAGTTGAAGCTATTGTAGGTAAAGCAAAAGAAGTAGAATACACAGATAAAATTGTGGGAATTATTGAATATCGTGACGGAACTATTATTGATGTTATTCGTCAGGTAAAACATAATGGGTAAAACAAATCAAATTTTATATAACGTTCTTGATGCTCGTGAAAAACGAGCATCTTTACGTTCTAAATTTGTTAAAAATAACCTTTGTACTTTAAGTTTATCTTTAAATATTGCAGGTTATCCAAAAAGTAATCCGCTTATAACATCATTTTTTTCGGAAGTTTTAAATGAACTAAAACCCTTTTTATTAGCAAATAGAATAGATGTTGAAAATAATAAAAAAGTTATTTTAACTGATAAAGCAGGTGATTTTTTTATAGTTCCTTTCTCTAATTCTTCAATTGACATTATTAAAATTAAAGAATTAACCGAAACTTTTGAATCAACTCACCGTTTAGGAAGACTTATTGATATTGATATTTTTAATGAACAAGGTTTACCTATTAGTTCAGGTAAAGAGAAATCTTGTTATTTTTGTGGTGAAAATTCTGCTATTTCTTGTATGAGAAATAAACGACATACATATAATGAGATTAGAGAAAAAATAAGCATTGAAATATCAAATTATTTGAATGTTAAAAATAAAGAGTTAACAATTAATAGATTAATTTCTTATGCTTCAAAAGCAATTCTTTATGAAATTTCATTAAGTCCTAAACCTGGTTTAGTTAGCTTTCATAATAGCGGTTCGCATGCTGATATGAATTTTTTCACTTTTTTAAATTCATCAGCTTCATTAACTCCTTTTTTTAGAGAATTCTGTTTATTAGGCTACAACTATTCAGGAAAATATGAAGAAGTATTAGGTCAAATTCGGCATATAGGTTTGCGGGCAGAAAAAGCTATGTTTGAAGCAACTCATACTATTAATACACATAAAGGAATTATTTTTCTGTTTGGTGTTTCATTATTTTCAATTTCAAAATTAGTGTCAGAAAAGGAGGGTTATAATGATGCTGAATTTAGAGCAATGGTCATGAAAATTTGTAAAAATATGGTAGCTAATGAGTTAGTAAATACAACTAACAAGGCAATAACCAATGGTGAAAAAGTATATGTAAAATATGGAATTATGGGCGCTGGTGTTCGCGGTGAAGTTGAGCAAGGATTTCCTAGTGTTTTTCATAAATCTCAAGCATATTTTGAACAATATTTAACATCTTTTTCATATACAAATCAACATGAAATTCAACACATATTACAAACCGGTTTGTTAAAAATTATGGCTGTAAATAATGATAGTAATATATTGCATAGAAGTAATTTAGAAACATTAATACACATTCAAACACTAGCAAAAAAAGCTATAGCTAATAACATTGCTTATGCTCAATTAAATGAATATTGTTTAGCCAAAAATATATCACCAGGTGGTTCTGCTGATTTATTATCAGTGGCTCTTTTATTACATTTTGTAAAAAATGAAAAAATATGAATTTTGAAGATACAGATTTTAGACAAGAATTATTAGATTTAGAAAATCCGTTAGATATAAAATTGTTGAAGACTTTTTTAACCTCTCAAGGTTTTGATTACAAGCCTGAAGATGTGGAAATTACAATGATAATTTATAACCTTAATAATGATATAATTGGTACAGGATCCTTAAATGGAAATACCTTAAAATATGTAGTAGTCGCTCCAGAATTTAGAGATTCAACAGCATTTCCATTAATAGTTACTTATTTAGCAGACAAGGCATTAGAGAATCACAAGCAATGTTTTGTGTATACTAAACCAGAAACAGCAAAACTTTTTCAAGCATTAGGCTATTCATTAATAGCAACTGCTGAGCCTTTATTTTCGGTTTTAGAATTTGGTTACAAAACCATCAAAGATTTTCAACATCATTTAAAAAAACAAAAAGTTAAAACTACCACTAATAATATTGCTGCTATTGTTGTTAATTGCAATCCTTTCACAATAGGACATCGTTATTTAATTGAAAAAGCTTCAAAAGAAAATGAACTTGTTTATCTTTTTGTTGTAAGTGAAAATTTATCCGCATTTCCATTTGAAATACGTTGGAAATTAATAGAAGAAGGTATATCACACCTTAAAAATGTTAAAATGTTAGCTACTGGGCCTTATATAGTTTCTGGAGCTATTTTTCCAAACTATTTTTTAAAACATGAATCTTGGAGTCTTATTTCAGAAAAACAAGCAGAAATAGACGTGAATATATTTGTTGAATATATTGCGCCAGTATTAAATATTAAAAAAAGATATATTGGTTGTGAAGCTTATTGTGAAACCACAGCTGCCTATAATACTGCAATGCATAAAATTTTACCCAAACATAATATTGAAGTAATTGAATGTGAAAGAATTTCAGCAAACAAAGATTTTTGTAAAAATGATTATATAAGTGCCTCAAAAATAAGAGAAGCTATAAAACAAGATAAATTAGATGATGTTTTAAGTTCGTTACCAGAAAGCACTAAAAAATTCTTATCATCTGAAGATTCTAAAGAAATTAGACTAAAAATAAAACAAGGAAACAGTAGGCATTAATTAATTATAACAATTCATTAATTTTAGCATATTGTAGGAGAATGATAGTTTTTGCATCACAAATTTCACCCATTGAAATCATTTTTAAAGCTTTAGAAAATAGTAATTCCATTACTTCAATTTCTTCTGTTTCATGTTCTAAACCACCACCATCGTTCATCTTCATTTCATCATTATATTCAGCAATAAAATAATGAATTTTTTCTGTGACTGCTCCTGGAGTTGAAAAAATTTCAAATATTTTTTTAGGATTGTTTATTTTATAGCCAGTTTCTTCTTCAGCTTCTTTTTTTATACAAGTTAAAGGATCATCAGCATCCAACAAACCAGCGCAAACTTCAATCATCATGCCGTCTTCATTTTCATTCAAATAACTTGGCATTCTAAATTGCTTGGTAAGAATTACTGTTTTTTTTGTTGGATTATATAATAAAATTGCCGCTCCGTCTCCTCTATCGTAACTTTCTCTACTTTGATTTTGCCATTCGCCATTTTTAAGTTGATACTCAAAATTAACTTTATCTAATTTATACCAACTACTTGAAAGGTTTTCAACACTGTTAATTTTAACTTTAGGGTTTGGCATAATTTATTTTTTAATCATTGGAATATGTGGAATATTATCTTCTAAATATTCTTCTCCAATTTGTTCAAAATCAAGTGATTCGTAAAAATTTTTTAAATATTTTTGAGCAGAAATTTTAATAGTAGTTTCATTAAAATACTCTTTTACAGCTTTAATAGAATGTTGCATTATTACAAAACCATATCCAAATTTACGTTGATTTTCAGCTACAACTACTCTGCCAATACTAGCATCATTAAAATAATCACCAGGTTTAAAAATACGTGTGTAAGCAATTAATTTTTCATTTTTATAACCTAAAATATGAATTGCTTTTTGGTCTTTATAATCTATGTCTTGATATACACAATCTTGCTCAACAACAAAAACTTCACTTCGTAATTGTAATATTGCGTATAATTCAGTTGTAGAAATTTCAGAAAATGTTTTTACTTGTATTTGCAACATAATTAATCTTGAATTATAATTTCTTTACTATCTGTTCTATTATATTCAGGTTGTAAATTACAATGTTGTATATGAAATTTTGTTTTTAAAATTTCTTCAACCTGTTCACAAACTAAATCAAAATCTGAAAGCTTAATATCTTCTTTAAATTCAATATGAGCTTCAAAATGACAATCGTGATCATTTAATTGCCATATATGAACGTGGTGAATATTTTTAACACCTTCAACTAATGAAACTTCTTGTACTACTTCGTCAATTATAATATGTTTTGGAGCAAAAAGCATAAGAATTTTTAAAGAAGTAAGTAAAATATCCCAGCTCATATAAATTAAATAACAGGAAATAATTAAAGTTAAAACAGCATCTATCCAATAAATTTGATAATATTTCATTAATAATCCACCTATTAATACTGCTACTGAAGTTAACATATCAGTTAATAAATGAAGATAAGCAGTTTTCATATTTAGGTTGTTTTTAGCATCTTTTTTTAGTAATAAAACACTAAAACCATTTACTGCAATTCCTAAAATTGCCAACCATATTACTAAATCACTTTTAATTTCGAATTGAACAGAAAAACGTTGAAAAGCTTCTATTCCTAAAAAAACTGCTATAATAATTAATGAAACTGCATTTATAAAAGCAGCAATAATTTCTGCACGTTTATAACCAAAAGTAGATTTTTTAGTTTGCTTCTTTTTATGCGTTAATAAGTTAGCTAAATAACTAATTATTAAAGATATAACATCTGAAAAATTATGAACAGCGTCTGAAATTAAAGCTAAACTTCCTGAAATAAAACCACCAATTATTTGGGCAACTGTAATTACAATATTTAAAACTATTGAAAGTAATAAATTTTTACCCGATAAAGTTGGGTGACTATGAGAATGATTATGACCCATTTTTAAATATTAACAACATTTAGTAGGAATTTTATCAATTCTGTTTTGATGGCGCCCACCTTCAAATTCTGTTGTTAAAAATATATCAACAAAACCAATAGCTTGTTGTAATGAAACAAAACGAGCAGGAATTGCTAATACATTAGCATTATTATGTTGTCTGGTTAAAGCAACTAACTCATTATTCCAACATAAACCAGCTCTTATACCTTGATGTTTATTTGCAGTCATTTGGGCACCATTTCCACTACCACAAATAATAATTCCAAACATTGCTTCTCCGCTTTCAACAGCGTTTGCAACCGGATGAATGGCATCTGCATAATCCATACTATCACTAGTATCGGTTCCAAAATTTAAAACTTTTATACCTTTATTTTCTAGGTGTTTTAATATTTCAAATTTATAAGATGTTCCTGCGTGATCATTACCAATTGCAATTACCATATTTAGTTTTGTTAATAAGTTAGAGTACAAAAATACAAATTCACGTTTATTAACAGTAAAAAATATGATTGTTAATAGTAATTTCTAATTTACTGATTTACAATGTCATTAAATCAAAGTTAAATTGTCAATAAGTTTATGCTTAAAAAAGAAAACTATTTTTGGTTATTTAAAAGAAATAGATTAATACTAAAACCTCTTTAAATTAAACAAATTTTTTTATCAGAATTTTAAATAAACTTGTAAACATAAATTAAACCTGTTATAAACATTTTATAGTTAAAATTTTATACAATAAACCTGTTAATCATTGTTTTTTTATAGTTGTTAATAACCTATTTAATTTTATTGATTTTTAAGTATTTACAATTTTATAAAATGTTTGTAAAATGTTATTATTGATATAAAAAAATTAAATTTTAATAATTTATACTACATATTAACAAGCTATAATAACATTAAAATAGTTTTATAAAATTTTAAAAATAGTTTTTATTAATATATTAATTGTTGATAAAGTTAATAACTAACACCTGTGAAGCTTTATTTATAGTATTTGGTGCAATTGAAATAGTTTCTAAACTTTCTTCTGAAGAAAAATAAGTATTTATACTTTTAACAGAAACATAAATACCTATTAAAAATATAATTAAAAATAACAATGTAATTTTATATAACCTTTTCATTTTGAAGCTATTCTATATTTTATAGACGAAGTAATTATAGAATTGTTACAGTTTTATTAAGAAAATTTTAACTTTTTACTTAGGAACTATAAAATTTAAAGAATTTTGAAGTATTGAAATAGAAAAATCACCAGTTCCAATTAATTCACCATCAGCTTGGATGTATGCTTTATTTTTATCTAAAACTTCCACTTTTAAAATATTAGTTTTGTGATTATGAACTAATTTATGATTACAAATTTTACCGTTAAATAGGTTTGTAATATTTTTTAAAATTGTAATTAAATTTATTTTATAAATTATTGAAATATCAAATAAACCATCAGTAGGATTTGGATCTTTAGTTAATTGCATTCCACCACCCGAATATTTACAAAGTCCAATTAATAACATTAAAGTTTTTTGCTGAATTTTACTATTATTAAATTCAATTTTTAATGTAGGTTTTTTATAACTAGTAATACTTACTATAGCACCAACTAAATATGCTAAAAAACCTAAGTTTTTAAATTTATGAACTTTATTAACAACATAACCATCAAATCCAATTCCTGCTAAATTATTAAAATACACTGTTTTTGCAGTATTTATAATATCAATTTTCCCAAAATCTTGATTTACTGTATATTGTTCTTTTATAATTTTAATTGCTTTTTTAAAATCTAATGGAATATTATACGTTTTTACCCAATCATTTCCTGTTCCAATAGGAATTATTCCTAATATAATATCATTTAAATTAGAAGGGTTTACACTTAAAATTCCATTTACAATAGTATGTAAAGTACCATCTCCGCCAACACAAATAAAATGTGTATATCCTTTTTTTATTGCAGTTTTAACAATTTCTATTGCGTGATTTTTATGTTTTGTAATTTCAAAATTGAAACTAATATTTTGTGTAGTAAGTTCCTTAAAAATTAAAGGCCATTTCATTTTTGAAGCACCATTTCCTGAAGTAGGATTAACTATTACAAACCAAGTATTACTCATATTTTTTAAAAATCAAAAGTTTGGTAAATTACAAAATGTTATTTATATAATGTTTTATTAACACAATCAAATTGAAATAGTTGTATTTTTGAAATAAATTAAAAAAAATTCAATGTCGAATAGAAAGAACATGTATAAAAAGAAAGGGAATGTAATTAAAGATTTAACTCGTAAATTATTAAAAATATTAAATAATTCTCCAAGTAATAGCTTTAATTATAAACAAATATCTTCAAAATTAGAAATAACTGATGCAGCAGGAAGAAATCAAATTATACAAAAATTAGAAGAATTAAAAGGTCAAAAAAAGGTTGAAGAAGCTGAAAGAGGTAAATTTAAAATTGCACCAACATCAAAATATTATACTGGTATTTTAGATGCTACTACTAATGGAAATGCTTACTTTATTTGTGATGAATTGGAGCATGATATATATATACCAGCTCGTAATTTAAATAGAGGTTTAGATAAAGATACCGTTAAAATTTATTTATACAATCGCAAAAATAGTAGCAAAGAAGAAGGTGATGTTGTTGAAATAATTAAACGCGCAAAAACTGAATTTGTTGGTGTTTTACAATTAAGTAAAAACTTTGGTTTTGTAGTACCAGATGACGCTAAAATGTACGCAGATATATTTGTTGCAAAAAACAAATTAAAAAATGCTGAAGATGGTGTAAAAGTTCTTGTTAAATTAACTGATTGGCCAGAAAATTCTAAAAATCCATTTGGAGAAGTTTTAGAAGTTTTAGGAATGCCAGGAGATCACGAAACTGAAATTCATTCTATACTTTTAGAATATGGTTTACCTTATAAATTCCCTGAAAATGTTGAAGAAGAAGCAGATTTAATTCCATTAGAAATTTCACAAAAAGAAATTGAAAAAAGAAGAGATATGCGTGGTGACTTAACATTTACAATAGATCCAAAAGACGCTAAAGATTTTGATGATGCACTGTCTTACAAAGTGCTAGAAAATGGAAATCATGAAATTGGAATTCATATTGCAGATGTTTCACATTATTTACAAGAAAAAACAATGTTGGATGCTGAAGCTTATGATAGAGCAACATCGGTTTATTTAGTAGATAGAGTAGTACCAATGCTTCCTGAAGTATTATCAAACGGAGTTTGTTCATTAAGACCAAATGAAGAAAAATTAACTTTTTCAGCTGTTTTTGAAATCAATGAAAAAGCGCATGTTATCAATCAATGGTTTGGTAGAACAGTAACTTATTCTGATAAGCGTTTTGCTTATGAAGAAGCACAAGAAATTATTGAAACCAAAGGAAATACAATTTCAAAAGATATTTCAATAACGGGAGAATCATACACAGTAGAACCTGAAATTGTAGAAGCAGTTTTAAAATTAGATAAACTAGCCAAAATTCTTCGTAAAAAGAGATTACAGCAAGGTGCAATTACTTTTGATAGAGTAGAGGTTAAATTTAATTTAGATGAAAATGCTGAGCCTATAGGTGTATTTTTTAAGGAATCTAAAGATGCTAATAAGTTAATAGAAGAATTTATGTTGTTAGCAAATAGAAAAGTGGCTGAATTTGTTGGTAGTAAAAAAGGTGTTCCAAGTAAAAATACATTTATTTATCGTGTGCATGATGAACCTGATGAAGATAAATTAATGTCGCTTCAAACTATTGTAAGTAAGTTTGGTTATAAAAATAAAATTGACCTTAAAAATAAGCAAACAACATCTACATCTTTAAACCAATTATTACAAGATGTCCACGGAACTGGCGAAGCTAATATGATTGAAACTTTAGCTGTTCGTTCTATGAGTAAAGCGGTTTATACAACCGAAAATATTGGACATTATGGATTAGCTTTTGATTATTACAGTCATTTTACTTCACCAATTCGTCGTTATCCTGATGTTATGACACACAGATTGTTACAACATTATTTAGATGGAGGAAAATCTCCAAAAGCTGAAGTTTATGAAGAAAAATGTAGACATTCATCAGATATGGAATACTTAGCTTCAAAAGCAGAGCGTGATTCTATAAAATATATGCAAGTGAAATACATGGAAAATCATAAAGATCAGCAGTTTGAAGGTGTAATTTCTGGTGTAACAGAATGGGGAATTTATGTTGAAATTATTGAAAATAAATGTGAAGGAATGGTGAGAATTCGTGAAATAAAAGACGATTATTACCTTTATGATGAAAAACAATATGCGCTTGTTGGGCAATCAACTAAAAATTTATATCAACTAGGTGATCACGTATTAATAAAAGTAAAACATACAGATTTAGAACGTAAACATTTAGATTTTACCTTATTAGAAAAAATTAGTAAAAAATTAACTTTGTAGGCATAATTATTGAAACTTAAAATAGTTATTAAATATAAAGAGAAAATAAAATGAAAAAACTACTAGTATTAATTATTTTTATAAGCACAACTTTAGTTGCACAAGAACCAACATCAACTAAATTAGGAGATTTTAATGAGTTAAAAGTATTTAATGGTTTAACCGTTGAATTACAAAAATCCAATACATCTAAAATTGAAGTTTCTGGCTCTCAGGCAGATGATGTTTCAATAAAAAATGCTGATGGAATTTTAAAAATTAGATTAAAATTTCCTGAAAGTTTTATTGCTGAAAATGTAAAAATTGTATTGTATTATTCAAATAATATTTCAATTATAGATGCTAATGAAGGTGCTTATATTGCTTCAAATGAAACTATAAATCAGCAACATTTAGAAGTAAAAGTTCAAGAAGGTGCTAAGATTGATTTAGATGTTACCATAAAACATTTAGTTGTTAAAACAGTATCCGGAGGAATTATAACATTAACTGGTTCAGCTGAAAACCAAACAGTTGAAGCAAATACAGGGGGTATTTATTACGGGTTCGATTTGAAAAGTAAACAAACAATTGCAACTTCTGCAACTGGATCAAATATTGAGGTTAGAGCATCTGACATTTTAGATGCGAAAGCACAATTTGGCGGATCAATTTATTATAAAGGTTCTCCTGAAGTTTTAAAATCTAAAACAGTTTTAAAAGGAACTATACAATCAATGAATTAGTTAAATTTTTCTATGTAAAATATTCTTTAATTTCCTTAAAATTGTTTATTTAAAATTTCTTTTCTTAAATAAAACATAAAAAAAAGTGAGTTTTATAAAAGTTAACTTTAGTTCTGAATTTATTACTATCTTTGTACATCAAAATTTAAAAACATGAATGCACTTACTATATTTTTAGGAGTAATTGGAGCTCCACAAGTAATTATTATTCTGGTAGTTATTTTATTACTATTTGGTGGAAAAAAAATACCAGAATTAATGAAAGGTCTGGGTAGTGGAATTAAAGAATTTAAAAAAGCATCTCAAGAAGACGAGAAAAAGGAAGAAGATAATAAAATAGAAGATAAAAAGTAATTCTTCAAATTAAAATAAAAAAAAACCTGAGAATTTCTCAGGTTTTTTACTTTATAAACATTCTTATTTTAAATTTTAACAGCTGTTCCAGAAGCTGTTACCATTAACATTCCTCCATTAGGACCAACAGTTTCATAATCTAAATCAATACCAATTACTGCGTTAGCTCCAAGCCGTTGTGCTTGTTCCTGCATTTCTTTTAAAGCAATTTCTTTAGCCTCTCTAAGTACTTTTTCATATGAACCTGATCTACCACCAACAATATCTCTAATACCTGCAAAAAAGTCCTTAAAAATATTTGCACCAATAATTGTTTCACCAGAAACTATTCCTAAATATCCTTTAATTGGATGAGTTTCTAAGGTATTTGTAGTTGTTAAAATCATTATTTTTTACTTTTTTTAGGTGTTTCTATTTCGTGAGACGATTCATTAATTTTATTAGCTGCAACTAAACTAGTAACCATATCATTTAACATGGTACTTGCCGCATTTGGATTGTTAGGTAATAAAATTAAATTAGATTTTGTGTCGGCTCCAATACTTTGTAAAGTATCATAATGTTGGGTAATAATAATAAGTGCTGATGCTTCCTGACTGTTAATACCAGCTCTATTTAGTACAACTACACTTTCTTCTAAACCACGTGCAATTTCTCTACGTTGATCAGCAATACCTTTACCTTGTAAACGTTTGCTTTCAGCTTCAGCTTTAGCTCTTTCAACAATTAAAATACGTTGCGCATCACCTTCGTGTTGTGCAGCAATTTTTTCACGATCAGCTGCATTGATACGGTTCATGGCTATTTTTACTTTTTCGTCAGGATCAATATCAGTAACCAAAGCTTTAATAATGTCGTAACCATAGTCTAACATCGCTTGTTTTAAATCACGTTGTATAGCCAATGCAATTTCTTCTTTCTTTTCAAAAACATCATCTAAAATCATTTTAGGAACTTCAGCACGCACCACATCAAAAATAAAGGCAGTAATTTGCTCATGTGGATTTTGAAGTTTATAAAAAGCATCATAAACGTGATCTGGTCTAATTAAAAATTGAACTGAAATTTTTAAGTGTACAAAAACATCATCTTTTGTTTTTGTTTCTACAATTACATCTAATTGTTGAACACGTAAACTTACACGACCTGAAACTTTATCAACCAATGGTATTTTAAGTTGTAAACCAGAATTTCTTGTGCTTTGAAATTTTCCAAATCGTTCAATAATAGCAATAGTTTGTTGTTTAACAGTAAATAACCCTGAAGCTATAAGGACAACAACAATAAAAATAAAAATATAAGTTCCAATCATTTTAATTTTTTTAAAGATTAATAAATAATTTTAAAGTTACAATGTTTTAAAATTGTTTTCAAAACAAATTGTAATTATATGTGTTCCATTATATTTAAATGTTACAAACTTTATTAAATAAATGAAAATTAACATGCTAATTCAATATATAATTTCATACTAATTAGTATTAATTTAGAATAAATACTTAATTTTAAACTTATGAACAAATACCTACTTTTAAAATGAAACAAGCTATTAGTTTTAAATTGAACAATGAAACAGTTACCGTTCAAGTAAATGGTGATGAACAGCTTTTAACAGTTATTAGAACTTACTTACATAAAACAGGTACAAAATTTGGATGTGGGCAAGGAGATTGTGGCTCTTGTACAGTTATTATTAATAATGAAGTTATTAGATCTTGTATGTTATTAATTGAAGATGTTGCAGGAAAGGAAATAATTACAATTGAAGGTTTAAGCAATGGTGAAATTTTACATCCTATTCAACAAGCTTTTGTTAAACATGATGCCTTACAATGTGGCTTTTGCACACCCGGAATGATTATGAATGCCTATGGATTATTACTAAAAAATCCTACTCCTACACGAATTGAAGTTATTGAAGGAATGGAAGAAAATTTATGTAGATGCGGTTCTTATAATAGAATTATTGACGCTATTCAAACTGCTGGAAAAGAAATGAACTCAAAAATATAAATTATGAAACCAAATAAAATTGATGAATTATATTTTAGCGTTGTAAATGAACCTATTAGATTGGGAAGACGAGAATTTATAAAAAAATTAGGTGGCGGTATTATTGTTGTTTTTTGTTTAGGAAAACTGTCAATTTTAGATGGTTTAGGACAAAATAATGAATCGGACGCATTGAATTTTAATGCTTATATACATGTTAAAGAAAACGGTAGAATTAATTGTTATACTGGTAAAATTGAAATGGGTCAGGGAATTATTACATCTTTAGCTCAGGTTGTTGCTGAAGAGTTGGAAGTTTCGGTCTATTCAATTGATATGATAATGGGAGACACTGAATTATGCCCTTATGATGCCGGTACCTGGGGTTCTTTAACAACGCGTTTTGCAGACCCTGTTATTAGAGCTGCTGCTGCAGAGGCAAGGGAAATTTTATTAGATTTAGCTGCTGAAAAATTGAATATTTCTAAAAGTGAATTAGCTATCAATAATGGAGTAATTTTTGTAAAAAATAATACTCCAGCTACAGTTTCATTTGCTGAATTAACCGAAGGAAAAAGAATTGTAAGAGAGCTTAAAAATAAACCTGAAATTAAAAAATCAGAGAAATTTAACTTAATTGGAAAACCTTTAATTAGTATAGACGCAATTTCAAAAGTCACAGGTAAAGCAAACTATTCAGGAGATATTAAATTACCAGGAATGGTGTATGCAAGTGTTATTAGACCAACTGTTTTTGATTCAAAAAAAATAGCTATAAACGCATCTAAATTAAGTGAATTTGGAGGTGTTGAGTTAATTGAAAATAAAGATTTAGTAGCAGTTATTCATTCAGACCCTGAAGTTGCTAATAAAGCTGCCAGAAAAGTAAATGTAACTTGGAAAGCTCCAGAAGCAAAAGCAAATGATGTTACTATTTTTAAATATTTAGAAGAAAATATAGCTGAAAATAGTGTTTTTGAAGAAGCTGGGAACATTGAAATAGGTAAAAAAGCTTCAACAACTATCCTTGAAGCTGATTATTATGACGGTTATAAGGCACATGCGCCTATGGAAACCCACTCTGCAACTTGTTATTTTGAAGATGATAAACTAATTATTTGGGCTTCTACACAAACACCTTTTGGTTTACGAGAGCAACTTTCAAAAGAACTAGATATGCCTTTAGAAAAAGTTCATGTTAAACAAATATTTTTAGGTGGTGGTTTTGGTGGTAAAATATATAATCAACAAGCAATAGAAGCTGCAATAATTGCCAAAGCATGCGGTAAGCCTGTTCAGTTAGTTTGGAGTAGAAAAGAGGAATTCATGTATGATAAATTTAGACCAGCTGCTCTTATGAAAGTTAAATCAGGTATAGATTCAACAGGTAAATTGCAATTATGGAATTTTGATATTTACTGTGCTGGAACTCGTGGAACCAAACTTTTTTATGAAGTACCAAATACTAAAACCAGATTCTTTAACGAAAGAAATATTCATCCTGTAGGTACTGGAGCTTGGCGTGCACCAGGTAATAATTCTACAACTTTTGCTCGTGAATCTCATATTGATGTAACTGCTTTTTCAGCAGGAATAGACGCATTGGAATTCCGACTAAATAACTTAAATAATCAAGACATGTTAGCAACTCTAAAATTGGCAGCTACTACTTTTGGTTGGAATAGAAAAAAAGCGGAAGGTTTTGGATATGGAATTGCTTTAGGCGAGGATGCGGGTACTTGTGTTGCAATTATTGCTGAAGTATTTGTTGATAAAAAAACTGGAATTGTAAAACCAATAAAAATAGTTTGCGCTCAAGACATGGGGCAAGTTGTAAATCCTCACGGAGCAACTGTTCAAACTGAAGGAGGTATTACTATGGGTTTAGGTTACGCACTTTATGAAGAGGTTGAATTTAATGGTGGAAATGTAAAAACAAGAAACTTTAAAAATTACGAAATAACTAAGTTTTCTAATACTCCAGAAATAGAATGTGTATTTATTGATAAAATGGATTCGAAGCCTCAGGGAGGTGGAGAACCTGCAATAATTTGTGTTGGAGGAGCAATTGCAAACGCTATTTTTGATGCTTGCGGAGCAAGAGTAAATCAAATGCCAATTACACCAGATCGTATTTTAAAAGAGCTTCAAAAAGGGTAATTCTTCTTTCTTGTTTAAATTAAATGTTATTTTTACAAAATAAACATTTAACAACCTATGAATTTTAAAAAACCTGATGATTCAGAAATAATTTTAACTGAATTAATGTTGCCTTCACATTCTAATTTTAGTGGAAAAATTCATGGTGGCTTTATTTTGTCATTAATGGATAAAGCTGCCTTTGCATCCGCTTCAAAATTTTCAGGTCAATATTGTGTTACGGCTTCAGTAAATAGAGTAGATTTTTTAAATGCTATTGAAGTAGGAGAGTTGGTTACAATGCGTGCAAAGGTCAATTATGTTGGTAATTCATCTATGGTGGTAGGAATACGTGTAGAATCTCAAAATATTAGAACAGGAGTTGTTAAACACTGTAATTCGTCCTATTTTTCTATGGTAGCTAAAGATGAAACTGGAAAAACCGTTAAAGTTCCTGGTTTAATTATTTCAAATTTAAGCGATATGCGTAGATTTTTACGTTCCATTAAACATATAAATATGAGGAACGAACGTAAAATGGAGTTTAGTAAAAACACTTTTGAACCAGAAAAATATAAAGAAGCTTTAAACGGCTATAATGTTAAATTAGAACTATAAAAAAAGCGGCTATTAGACTGAACCCAAAAGTTTAGACAAATTTAAAATTAATTTTGATAATGATGAGCTCGATATTTTATCGGGCTCATTTTGTTTAAATTTGATTTAATTCTTTCGTTATTGTAATAGATGATATACTCTTTAATTGATAGTGGCGTGATGCGATTCCTCCTTTGTTGGAATGACAAAATTGGGGTTGTGATGCGATTCCTGGCTTTTTATTTTTTGTTAAAAAAAAGGAAGTTTCCAATACTAAATAATCTAAAATAATAGTATATTTACGCTTGTAACTAGCTTATTATATGTTTAATAACTCTTTGCTATACAAAGTTTAAAAAGTATAAGAACTATATCTTTAATTGAATTGATGGCTATTTTTACAACAACTGATATATAGCTTTCAACAAAAATATACCCATATTTCAACTTTTTCCCATATAGCAATCAAAAAAAACATAGCCATCTTTTATATAATTGCTATGCATCATTTCATCTAACTTCCTTATTAAAAACAAAAAAGTAACCGTATACTTTCATTTTACTTGTATATTAAATTTATTTGTCCATTACGCCTCATATTCGACTTTTCTTTCCATAAAAACACCCCCAAATAGTGTCTAATTTTTTGGGGGCAGTGCATTTAGCTCCTTTTTTATTTAAAAAATAGACTTTTCGTCAACCTGAACTTAATTCAGAATGAGGTATTTTAGTGCCTTTTAAATGCGTTTTTTTCTCTTAAAAAGTGTTGATTGCTTTTTTAATTCTAATGATAGTTTCTTCTTTGCCAATCATTTCAGCAATGTCAAATAGGTGAGGGCCTTTCATGGCGCCAACCAAACTCAATCTAAAAGGTTGCATTACTTTTCCAAAACCTATTTCTTTTGAAGTAATCCATTCTTTTACAATGGTTTCTATATTTATTGAATTAAAATCATCAACAGATTCTAAAATAGAAATAAGTGTTTGCATTAAGGAAGAAGTATCCTCTTTCCAGTTTTTTGAAACTGCTTTTTCATCATAAACTGTTGGAGATTGAAAAAAGTAATCACTTAATTCCCAAAAATCATTTACAAAAGTTGCACGTTCTTTAATAGATGAAACTACTTTAGTAACGTAGGTTTTATCTTTTGAAATTCCTTTTTCTTTTAAAATTTCTACAAATAATTCAGCCAACTCTTCATCAGATTTTAGCATCATATATTGTTGATTGAACCAATTTGTTTTATCAGGACTAAATTTAGCACCACTTTTACTAACACGTTCTAAAGTAAATGCTTCACTTAATTCTTGTAATGTAAAAATTTCTTTTTCTGTTCCAGGGTTCCATCCTAATAAAGCCAACATATTTATAAATGCATCAGCAAAATACCCATCTTCTCTATAACCTCTTGAAATTTCGTTTGTTTCTTCATTTCTATATTCCAATGGAAACACTGGAAATCCTAATTTATCACCATCACGTTTGCTTAATTTTCCTTTTCCAACAGGTTTCAAAATTAATGGTAAATGTGCAAATTCAGGAGCTTCCCATCCAAAAGCTTCATATAAAGCAATATGCAATGGAACTGATGGCAACCATTCTTCACCTCTTATTACATGTGTAATTTCCATTAAATGGTCATCAACAATATTGGCTAAATGGTACGTTGGCATACCATCACTTTTAAACAAAATTTTATCGTCTAAAATCTCACGTTTAAAAGTTACTTCACCTCTTATTAAGTCTGTTGATGAAATAGTTTCTTTTTCACCTTCAATTTCAGGTTCATACATTTTAAAACGAACCACGAATTTTTCACCGTTTGCAAGACGTTGATCAACTTCTTCTTTACTTAAAGAAATAGAATTGGTTAATTTTGATCTATTGTGCCAATTATAAATAAAGGTTTTTCCTTTTGCTTCGTGATCTTCCCTATGAAAATCAAGTTCCTCTGCAGTATCAAATGCATAATAAGCCTTACCTATAGATATTAACTCTTCAGCATATTTTTTGTAAATTTCTTTACGTTCTGATTGTCGATAAGGACCAAATTTTTCATTTTTATTTGGGCCTTCATCAAAAGGAATATTACACCAATTTAGAGCATCAATAATATATTTCTCAGCGTTTTCTACATATCTGGTTTGATCAGTATCTTCAATTCTTAAAATAAAAGTACCATTGTGTTTTTTTGCAAATAAATAGTTAAAAAGGGCGGTTCTAACTCCACCAATATGTAATGGTCCTGTTGGGCTAGGAGCAAAACGTACTCTTACATTGTTCATTTTTATTATGTTTTAGAGCACAAAGATAATTTATCAAAGTAAATAGGCATATTTTATTGCAAAAAAAAGGCTGCTGAATAGCAACCTTTTAAAAATCTGCCCAATTATAGATTTTTGTACCCTTTAAATAAATAAAGAATAAGTTTAAAATGAAAAGGGGACGCTTTCAATTTAATCAATTATTTAGTTTATTATTTTCAATTTTAAGTGTGGGTTTTGAATTTTCAATAACTTTATTTAAAAAGTAAAAATTTAAACTAACCACAAAAAACACGCATAGACAAACAATAATAAATTTTAAGTTTTTTGATTCTGGCACTTTTTTTAGTATCATTTTTAGTAAAAAATTCAATACTTCAAAAATACAACTGGATATAGAAATAAGTTAGGGAAAACCACCTTTTTTTAAGGGGATTTTTCCCCTTAAAGTATTTTTTAAAAAACTCAAATGAAAAGTTTAACTTTATCCAAATATTTATAATTTTAAAGGAATGAGTAAAATTAATTTTAAAGAAGCTCAAGAATTAAATCAAAATTTTATTAAAACACGCTCTAAAGCACTTGATAAAATTGTAGAAATTGAAACTGGAAAACCAAAACAAAAAGATGCAATTTCTAGTTGGTTTTCTTTAGCTGAATTGAAAGAATATATTGCTTATGTTGAAGAGCAAGGTAAACTTAAAAATGTTGATGTAAATGGTTTACGAGTTTATTTTGGAGCCTATGCTAGTTTTGAAAATGATGTTTCTAAAAAAGATTTATCAACCGTATTTTTTGTGCCAACGCAAGCTAAAATTAAATCTGAAGAAGATGGTGGCGGCGATAATTCTGATATTACTGATATTGATGGATTGAATAGAGGAGTTCTTGGATTTCCACCGTCTGCAAAATACCCACAATAGTTTGGAGTATTTTTTTCTTGTTTTTCCAATACTTTATTTAACTGTAATTTGTTTTGGAATAATTAATTACAATAAAATTAGAGGTAGTTTGTATTTAAAACTATTTTTAATCTTTATCACGTATTCTTTAATTACTGAAATTTTAGGATACATTTTTGGCGTTATTTTTAAAAGAAATAGTTTTTTTATCTATAATACCTGGAATTTTATAAATAACTATTTCTTTTTCTTTTTCTTTCTTGGAATACTGGGTAATGGGTTAAAAAAGCAGTTGTTAAAATTCTTAATTTTGAGTTATACCGTTTTAAGTATTATTGATCTGTTATTTTTTACAAGTTTTGTTGAAAACAGTATGAATGTTAATATTATAATTGGAAGTATTATAATTGTAATTGCTGTTTTAATGTATTTAACCAATTTATTAGAAAATGATACTATTTTATATTTTAAAAACTCTATGTTTTTTTGGATAAGTTTAGGTGTATTGTTATTTAATATTGGTTTTGTTCCTGTTTTTGTAGTTGCGGAATTTATTGAATATAAAGGAGCTTATAGATATATATCATTTGCATTAAATATATTAATGAACTTAATATTTATTATAGGTTTTATAGTAAGTAAAAAGGAATATAATTTCCAGAATATTAAATAATTAATTTAGGAGTTGTTTTATGGTTCAAATTAGTTTAATTGAAAATTAACGATAAAAAATGGTACCGACTTATATTATAACAATAATTTACGCGATTACTTTTTTAATTGGAATTATCAATTTTAAAAAGGTTATAAATAATAATTCTATCTATTTTTTTGTCATAGTTTTATTGGGTTTTTTGGTAGAATTACAAGGAACTTTATCTCAATATGTTTTTGAGCACAACTCCAGAGTTGGTTATAATTTGTATAAAATTGCTAGTTTACTACTGTATTTTTTATTTTTTTATAAATACATCATTAATCAGTTTAAAAAAAGGTTAGTGGCTTTAATTGCAGTTATTTTTATTGTTTTCAGCATTTATCATTATATATTTATACATCAAACTATTTTATTGTTTAATATGTCCGTTTCATTAGCTGGTGCGTTTTGTTTAATTGGAATTATATTAGTTTATTTAGCCGATGTGCTTAATAGTAATAAAATTTTAAAACTTCAGTTTGTTTTACCTTTTTGGGTAGCCATTGGAAATATGTTCTTTTTTATTGGATACTTACCTGTTTTTGCACTAGCAAAAAAATTAGGTTTTTATTATATGTATAGTTTTATAGTTTTAACTTTAAATATTATTATGAACTGTATTTTTATTATTGGTTTTCTAAAGTCAAAAAAAGAATTTAATGAATAATTTACAAGAGATTGATATTCTTATTGTTATAACTACTATTATAGTTTTAATTTTGTGTTTTACAGTTGTAATTTTCTTTTTATATTTTCAGAAAAAAAAGATTGCTTTTATACTATCTGAAAGAGAAACCATACAGCGGTTTGAGGAAGAAATTACTAAATCTAAAATGGAAATTCAAGAACAGGCGCTTCAAAATATAAGTTGGGAAATTCATGACAATGTTGGGCAATTACTTTCTGTAGCAAAAATGCAGTTGAATATGATACAATACACATTGCCAGAAGAACAGCAAGCAGGAATTCAAGAAACTGGTGATATTATTGGTAAAAGTTTACAGGATCTTAGAGGTTTAGCTAAATCTTTAAATTCGGAATCTATTAAAAATAATGGATTAATAGATTCTTTAATGCTTGAAATTGAGCGATATAACCGTTTGAAAGTAATTGAAGCTTCAATAAATATTGTGAACGATCAGTATCATTTATCCAACGAAAAAGAAATTATTTTGTTCAGAATTTTACAGGAATTTTGCAATAATTCTTTAAAATATTCACAAGCTAAAAATTTAAATATTACAGTAACTTTTAATTTTGACAAATTAGAAATTACAGCTGAAGACAATGGAATTGGTTTTGATGTGAATGATATTGAAAACCATACAGGAATTGGTTTGTTAAATATGAAAAGTAGAGGTAATTTAATTGGCGCCCAAATTGATTTAGTTTCCTCTATAGATGAAGGAACTAAATTGTACATTAGCTGCCCAAAATAAAAATTGAAAATGAAAAAAATTGATATAATAATTGTTGACGATCATTTGCTTTTTTCACAAGCATTAAATGGTTTAGTTTCAAACTATGAAGAGTTTAATGTTATAAAAGTGCTAAATAATGGGAAAGAGTTAATTGATTTTTTTTCAACTGATAATGCACATCCCGATATTATTTTAATGGATATAAAAATGCCACAAATGAATGGTATTGAAACTACCAAGTGGTTAAAAATTAATTATCCTAAAATAAAGGTTTTAGCTTTATCAATGGAATGCGATGAAGTAACTATTTTACAAATGTTAAGAGCTGGAGCAAATGGATATTTATTAAAAGATATTCATCCTTCAATTTTACATCATGCACTTCTGGAAGTCAATTCAAATGGATTTTATTATACTGAAAATGTTACCAATACATTGCTTAATTCTACAAATATTAAAGAAAGAAAAAGTGGTATATTTCTTAAAGAACGTGAATTAGAGTTTTTAAAACTAACTTGTTCTGAAATGACGTATAAAGAAATTGCCAGTGTTATGTGTTTAAGCCCTAAAACAGTCGAAAATTATAGAGAATCTTTGTTTGAAAAAGTGAACGCTAAAACAAGAATTGGACTTGTTTTATATGCTATAAAAGAAAAAATTGTAATACTGTAATTTAAAATTCGTTAATTTTAACAACTAATAGTTAATATTGCGAATTGAATAACTTAGAAAACATACAAGTTAAACTTCACCAGTTTATAAGAAAATTTTATATAAATGAGCTTATAAAAGGGTTATTGTTGTTTTTTACAATTGGATTGCTGTATTTTATTTTTACACTTTTAATTGAACATTTTTTATGGTTAAAACCAGTTGCTAGAACCTTATTATTTTGGCTTTTTATTATAGTTGAATGCACTCTCTTAATTTTTTATATTTTAATTCCAATTTTTAAAATTGGCGGTTTTAAAAATGGGATTTCAGAGTTTGAAGCCTCAGATATTATTGGGAAATATTTTCCTGAAGTTAGTGATAAGTTGTTGAATATGTTGCAGTTAAAACAAATTCAACAAAATTCAGAGCTTATTGAAGCAAGTATAGAACAAAAATCTAAAGAACTACAAGGAATTTCGTTTGTACGAGCTATTGACTTCACTAAAAACAAAAAATATATTAAGTATGCAATTATTCCAGTTTTTGTTTGGTTGTTGGTGTATATAACTGGAAACAGTATTATTTTTAATGATAGCTTTTCAAGAATTGTTCATTATAAAACACAATATGAACCACCAGCTCCTTTTTCTTTTCAAATAATAAACGATAATTTAAATGCTATTGAAGGAAAGCCATTCCTTTTAAAAGTCGAAGTGATTGGAAATATTATTCCTGATGATGCTAAAATTTATTTCTCAAATGAAAATTATTATTTAGAAAAAAAAGGCTTTGGTTTCTTTGAGTATAATTTCACTAATTTAAATTCACCTCTTAAATTTTACATTGAAGCTAATGGTGTTAGATCAAAAGATTATGAAATTAATGTAATTGCTACACCCGTAATTACCAACCTTAAAATGATATTAAAATATCCTGAATATACTGGTAAAAAAAATGAAGTAATTCAAAATACTGGAAATGCTATAATACCAGCTGGGACTACAGTTTTTTGGCA
>Ga0208305_10000145_pt1 | contig 40345 bp, 31 predicted proteins | sample ColrivemetaGS741_FD_187605 | JGI IMG/M metagenome (GOLD analysis project Ga0208305, IMG submission 187605) | Estuarine microbial communities from the Columbia River estuary - Flood tide ETM metaG S.741 (SPAdes) (version 2) | ecosystem: Environmental > Aquatic > Marine > Intertidal zone >... | reverse complement strand
AATAAATCTGAAAACGACATATATTTTTATATTTTGTGGTGCAAACCTACATATTTTTTTCAGTTTTTTAATATAAACAAAACCGAAAAGTTTAATTTTTTGGGCATTTCCCCACTATGCTGGGGTCGGGCTTTTCGCTAAATCTTTATTAAGTCTTTAAAGACCTAATAAAGGATAAGTTTATCCTGAGCGCCGTCGAAGGGCTGCAATCCCTAATGCAATTTAAAGGTACTAAAAAACACTTAAATTCTATTCATATTTATTACTTAAAAACACTTTCAAAATGTATCTTTACAATCTTTAAAACATATTGTTAGGTGAGTAAAACCATATTGTCTCAAACCTATGTACAGACTTTGCAAATGCAAAATCTGCAAAATGCTATTGCCCCACCCCAAAGTAGAACCCATTTAAAAGGACTTGTTGGGTCTTCTTTTTCTTTTGTTATTTCAACTATTTTTAGTCAAAACGAATTACCTTTTTTACTGGTTTTTAACGATAAAGAAGAAGCCGCATTCTATCTAAACGATTTAGAACAACTTTGTGGCGATAAAGATGTGCTGTTTTATCCAGGTAGTTACCGCAGACCTTACCAGATTGAAGAAACCGATAATGCCAATGTGTTATTACGTGCCGAGGTTTTAAATCGCATTAATTCCAGAAAAAAACCAGCAATCATTGTTACATATCCCGATGCTTTATTCGAACAGGTCGTCACAAGAAAGGAGTTAGAGCGCCATACTTTAAAAGTTTCAGTTAACGATAAACTATCCATCGATTTTGTAAACGAAGTATTATTCGAATACCAGTTTAAACGTGTCGATTTTGTTACCGAACCAGGTGAGTTTTCTGTGCGAGGTGGGATTGTAGATGTGTTTTCGTTTTCAAATGATGAACCATATCGTATTGAATTTTTTGGAGATGAGGTGGATAGTATCAGAACTTTCGATGTCGAAACGCAACTTTCTATTGAGCAGATAAAAAAAATCAATATTATCCCCAATGTTGCTAATAAATTGCTGCAAGATAGCAGACAAAGTTTTTTGCAATACATGGCTCAAAAAACAGTGGTTTGTTTTAAAAATGTCGATTTGTTCTTATCAAGAATAGACGATTTTTATACCAAGGCTGAAGATGCCTTTAAATCGCTTTCATCAGAAATTAAACATGCACAACCACATGAATTGTTTTGTGATTCAACAGCATTAAAAAAACAATTACTCGATTTTTCTATTGTTGAATTTGGCACATCAACAGTTTTTAATAATTCATCAAGTAATGCTGTTACTTTTAACACGACACCACAACCATCCTTTAACAAACAATTCGATTTATTAATTGAAGATTTAAACGGCAATTACGATAAAGGTTACACTAATTATATTGCCTGCGTTAGCGAACAACAAGCAAAACGCTTTCATGATATTTTTGATGATTCGCACCTCGAAGTTAAGCCATATAAAACCATCACATTATCGTTACATCAGGGCTTTATAGACCACGATAACCAAATTGTTTGTTACACAGATCATCAAATATTTGAGCGTTACCATAAGTTTCATGTAAAAAATGGCTACGCTAAAAAACAAGCCATTACTTTAAAAGAACTTACCAATTTAGAAATTGGCGACTATGTAACCCATATTGACCATGGAATAGGGCGATTTGGAGGTTTACAAAAAATAGATGTTGAAGGCAAAAAACAAGAAGCCATTAAATTGGTTTATGGCGAACGCGATATATTGTATTTAAGTATTCATTCATTACATAAAATAACTAAGTTTAATGGTAAAGATGGGAAACCACCTAAAATTTATAAACTTGGTTCTACCGCTTGGAAAACGCTTAAAGAGAAAACAAAATCCAGGGTTAAGCATATAGCCTTCAACCTTATTAAACTCTACGCGAAACGTAAAACTGAAAAAGGCTATCAATACAATCCCGATAGTTATATGCAACACGAGTTGGAAGCATCTTTTATTTATGAAGATACGCCCGACCAAAGTACAGCCACCGCAGACATAAAAGCAGATATGGAAAGCGAACGGCCAATGGATCGTTTGGTATGTGGCGATGTGGGGTTTGGTAAAACAGAGGTGGCTATTCGTGCTGCGTTTAAAGCGGTTGATAATGGTAAGCAAGTGGCTGTTTTGGTGCCAACCACGATATTGGCGTATCAGCATTCCAGAACATTTAAAGAACGCTTAAAAGATTTTCCTGTAACCGTAGATTATGTAAATCGTTTTAGAACTGCAAAAGAAAAACGTGAAACTCTTGAAGGTTTAGAAAGTGGTCGAGTTGATATTATTATTGGCACCCATCAATTGGTAAATAAAAATGTAAAATTTAAAGATTTAGGGTTGCTTATTGTAGACGAAGAGCAAAAATTTGGCGTGGCAGTAAAAGAAAAACTAAAAACTTTAAAAGACAATGTAGATGTGTTAACATTAACCGCTACACCTATCCCCAGAACGCTACAGTTTAGTTTAATGGCGGCACGTGATTTATCGGTTATCACTACACCGCCACCAAATCGATATCCTATCGAAAGTCATGTCATTCGTTTTAATGAAGAAACCATTCGCGATGCGGTGAGTTATGAAATTGAACGTGGCGGACAAATATTTTTCATTCATAACCGAATAGAAAACATTAAAGAAGTTGCAGGAATGATTCAGCGTTTGGTCCCCGATGCTAAAATAGGAATTGGGCATGGGCAAATGGATGGCAAAAAGTTGGAAGAACTGATGCTTGCGTTCATAAATGGTGCTTTTGATGTGTTGGTTAGTACCACAATTGTTGAAAGCGGTCTTGATGTACCAAACGCCAACACTATTTTTATAAATAATGCTAATAATTTCGGATTGAGTGATTTGCACCAAATGCGTGGTCGTGTGGGACGTAGCAATAAAAAGGCGTTTTGTTATTTAATTACTCCAGAGTACTCTGCAATGACCGATGATGCCCGAAAGCGTATCACGGCATTAGAACAATTTACAGATCTTGGTAGCGGCTTTAATATTGCAATGAAAGATTTAGAAATACGTGGCGCGGGTGATTTATTGGGAGGGGAACAAAGTGGTTTTATAAATGAAATTGGCTTTGATACCTATCAAAAAATATTAAATGAAGCTATTGAAGAACTCAAGGAAACTGAATTTAAAGATTTATATCAGGAAAATATAGCTGATAAAGTATACGTTAAAGACGTGACGATTGATTCTGATTTTGAATTGCTATTCCCCGATGATTATGTAAATAATATAACGGAACGTTTAAGTTTATACACGAAACTTAATGAATTAAAAAACGAGGCGGAATTACAGAAATTTGAAACCGAATTAATAGATCGTTTTGGTGAGTTACCTAAGCAAGTTACCGATTTACTTAACAGCGTTCAGATTAAATGGATTGCAACCAAAGCTGGTTTTGAAAAAATAGTCATGAAACAAGGCAAGCTTATTGGCTATTTTATTAACGATCAGCAAAGTAGTTTTTATCAAAGTAGTAACTTTACAAAAGTGTTGCAGTTTGTACAATCGAATCCCAATGCATGCAAAATGAAAGAGAAGCAAACTCGAAACGGATTAAGACTTTTGCTAACTTTCGAAAACATTAAATCTGTAAAGCAAGCATTAAACGTACTTAAACCTATTGTGGAGTAATAAATGTTTTTGAATAAATTTAATTAATATCATGTTATCTAGAATTATTGCTTTATTTGTTTTATTACCAAACTTTCTTTTGGCGCAACATACTATTTCAGGTGTGTTTTCACCGGCAAAAGATTACAAAGTAGCATTGTTGTATAAAGTAACGCCAACGGTATCAGAGTATATTTCTAATGCAGAAGTGCAAAAAGATGGAAGTTTTCAATTTCAATTGGATGTGGCAGCAGCGAGTGGCATGTATCGGATTGTTTATGCGGTACCACAAGAAGACTATAATTTTGATGTTATTTATAACGGAAAAGAAAACATTGTCCTTTCGTTTAACACTGAAACTGGGGTTGAATTTAAGGCGTCTTCAGAAAATAAATTATTAAAATCTTACACCAAAAGCATGTCTGCTGTAACTCATAGTATCAGTAATTATTTCAGGGAAAACAGGAAAGACACACTTGCGTTAAATGCCATTTTTAATACACAAAGAGACGTACAGTTAAACTTTGAAAAATTAGCAGAAAAAACAATGGCATTGCAATTTATAAAAGCCAATAAGCCATATATTCCCAGGAAATATCAAGATGTAAAAACCTATGTAAATAATCTAAAAAAGCACTATTTTGATTATATAGATTTTAATAACAAAACACTCCAAAGTTCTAGTTTTTTAGAAGAACGTATGAATAATTATATTTTTGGAATGTCTTCTGATGGTGTGAATGAAATCAACAATTATAAAAACAATATCGATGTTTTTTATAATGCTATGAAATTAGCTCCAGAAGCTATCAAACGTATTTTACTGGTAAGTTTATGGCAGCAAATGGCAGATTTAGATATTGAAGATGTTGCGAATTACATTTCGAATAAATATTTGATTGAGATTGCAAAATCTTTAAATGATAATGAGCTTGTTGATGCATTATCACAGTATAAAAACCTTTCGATAGGAAGTAAAGCACCCGAATTTACTATTAAAATTGAAAAAAATAAAAAGAAGGTATCAATAAAATTAAGTGAATTAAATAGTGCAGAAAAATACATTATCATTTTCTGGAATAGTGGCTGTCCACATTGTCTTGATGAAATCCCTCAATTACAAAATTTTGTAAAGAATTATAAGAAGCTTAAATTAAAAGTTATTGCAGTTGGACTTGAGGATGATAATAAAACTTGGAAAGAAAAAATTAAAAGTTTTCCAGAATTTATTAATGTGCTTGGTCTAGGTAAGTGGGATAACGAAATTGGAAACAAATACGGCGTAAAAGAAACACCCACTTATTTTGTGCTTGATAAAGCTAAACATATTATCGATAAACCTTACGATTTTGAAGCTTTAAAAGTTTTTCTCATGAATTAGAAATGATAAAAGGCATTCTGTAAATGCTCTATATTAAATCTACTGCCTTCCTTTACAATAGCAATTATATCAAAGCGTACTTCTACGTCTAACCCGTTTACAGTCACGTACTCATCAACAGCCTTCACAAGTCGCTGAATTTGCTTGGGTTTTACAAAATCTTGAGGATTTCCAAAATCAACGGTCGAGCGTGTTTTTACTTCAACGATGGCTAATATGCTATCCTTTTTAGTAATGATATCAACTTCAGCTTTATCAAATCGGTAATTGCGCTCCACAATCTCATAGTTGTTTTTCAAAAGAAAATCAACCGCCAATTGCTCACCTTTTTTACCGAGTTCGTTGTGTTTTGCCATAGTTTGTCTTCTGCAAAAGCAGGGGTTTCAAATTAAAAAATAAAATACGTAAAATATAATTTATGAAATATTTTTAGTCTTGTCTAAAAAATTATTTACTTACAAGTAAAAATTAGTATATTTGTAGACTAAAGTTAAAGTATGACTACGTTATCCGAAGAAAATTATTTAAAAGCTATTTACCATTTGGGCAAGCAAGGCACCGAGGCAGTTAGCACAAATGCCATCGCTGAAAAAATTGACTCAAAGGCTTCGTCTGTTACCGATATGGTTAAAAAGTTAGCTGATAAAAATCTAGCGCACTACATTAAATATCAGGGTGTTAGTTTGACGAATGAAGGACGATTAGCGGCAGCCTCTGTTATTAGAAAACATAGACTATGGGAAGTGTTTTTAGTAGAAAAACTTAACTTTACGTGGGATGAGGTACACGATGTTGCAGAACAATTAGAGCACATTAAGTCTTTGAAATTAGTAAATGAATTAGATTCTTTTTTAGGGTTTCCAGCTCATGACCCACATGGTGATCCAATTCCGGATATGGATGGTAATTATGCATTGAGAAAAAGTGTAAATATCTTAGAAATGCAAACCGGTAACGAAGGTGTTTTGGCTCAGGTTAAAGATTCGTCAGATATGTTTTTAAAATATTTAAATAAAAACAATTTGGCTTTAGGTGATGCAATAAAAGTTTTAGATTTTGAACCTTTTGATGATTCAGTTACTATTCAAACAAAAACCAAACAAATTATAATCTCTAAAGAAGTTGCTAAAAATTTATACTTAAGTCAATAATATGAACAGTTATAATCCCATAAATGCGTTAGTCCTGTTTTTTATAATTTCGGGCATTTTATTTGTGCTTTTTAGACCCACAAAAGGATGGTTCTGGATTATTAGAAACAATTTTAAAGGCAACGAAAAAATAGTTATTGAAGATATTTTAAAGCAACTGTATCATTTCGAAAATTCAGGAAATAAAGTGGACACCAAAACACTGGTTCAGGTTTTAAAATTCAATAACAATCAAATTATAGAAGTCATAAAAAAAATGACCATTAATAATTTGATATATTTTGATTCGGATGTATTGAAGTTAACCGAAGCCGGACGAGATTACGCTTTAAGAATCGTTCGTATTCATAGGTTATGGGAACGCTATCTGGCAGACAAAACGGGCTTTAGCAAAGAAGAATGGCACGATAGGGCAGAAATGATGGAGCATAAGCTAAGTCATGATGAAACCAATACTCTGGCAGCCCGATTAGGAAATCCCAAATTCGATCCTCATGGAGATCCGATTCCGACAAAAACGGGTAAAATGGCTAAAGTAAATGGGGTAGAGTTGCCTCTCTTGCCTGTAAATTCTATTGGAAGAATTACCCATATTGAAGACGAACCAGAAATTATTTATAAACAGATTTTAGCTGAAAATATTCATATCGGGTCACTTATTAGAGTCATAGAAAATAACACGACTAGAATTGTATTTCAATCGGAGGGAGAAGAATTTAAACTAGCTCCTATTGTAGCTGCCAACTTAACAGTAGCTGCTATTGAAAAAGAAGTAGTTATAGAGGATAATGTTGCTAGATTATCAAGTTTGAAAGAAGATGAATTCGCAAAAATAATAGGGATTTCAAGAGAAAGCAGAGGGGAAAGCAGAAGGCGTTTGTTAGACTTAGGCTTTGTAAAAGGTGCAGACATCAAAATAGATTTAATGAATCCGTTAGGAGAACCAAATGCCTATTTAATAAAAGGAACTTCTATTGCTTTACGAAAAGATCAGGCGTCAAAAATTCTTATTAAAAAAGATTAAAACCATGGAAACTAAAGTAAAAAGTGCTTGCGACACCTGTGCCCATTTTAATGCCGATGGCTTAAAAAAACTCGGCATCAATACAACTAATTTTGATTTTGTAGTGGCATTAGCGGGCAACCCAAATACTGGAAAAAGCACGGTGTTTAATTCGTTAACAGGCTTGCGTCAACACACAGGAAACTGGCCAGGAAAAACGGTTACAAGAGCCGAAGGTGGTTTTGAGTATAACAAGCAAAAGTTCAAATTGGTTGATTTACCTGGTACGTATTCATTGCTTTCCACTTCTGAAGATGAAGAAGCTGCGAGAGATTTTATACTTTTTGGGAAACCTGATGTTACTATTATTGTTGCCGACGCGAACCGATTGGAACGCAACTTAAATTTAGTACTTCAAATTCTTGAAATCACCGATAAAGCGGTGTTATGTTTGAATTTAATGGACGAAGCAAAACGCAATCACATCACCATTGATGAAAGAACTTTGGCGCGCGATTTAGGAATTCCAGTGGTTCCAACAAGTGCTAGATACAATGAAGGTATTCCGGAGTTGATTCATACCATAAGCGAAATAGCCAATGGCAATATTGTTTGCAAGCCACATAAAATCAAAAATGTACCGAGCAATATTGAAAATGCAGTTAAAACACTTTCTGCCGAAATTGAAAAAGAGTTTCCAAACATCCCAAATAGCAGATGGATTGCGTTTAGATTATTAGAGGGTGACACCCAAATTATTAATGCATTAAGAAATGGCGAGTTAGTCTAAAACTTTATCATGGCGAATAAAAACATAGAACATATTTTAGAATTGTCTAATGAATTGCGCTGGCAAATTGGTGATGATTTTCACGATAATTTAACCGAAGGTATTTATGCGGATGCTGCTCAAATAGTGAGTGATACTGTGCAAGTGGATAATTCTAAAAAACGATTTCGATTAGATCGACAAATCGATAAAATAGTCACCAGTAAAACATTTGGTTTTCCTATTATGTTTCTAATATTAGCCACTGTTTTATGGTTAACTATAATTGGAGCAAACTATCCATCTTCATTATTAGCACAACTTTTATTAGATAATGTGCATCCTGTATTAAAAACTTTTGCAGCAAGTATGAGTATGCCTTGGTGGTTAGATGGCTTTTTAATAGATGGCGTTTATTTAGCCGTAGCTTGGGTTATTGCAGTAATGCTTCCGCCCATGGCCATATTTTTCCCCATGTTTACCCTTTTAGAAGATTTTGGTTATTTACCGCGAGTTGCTTTTAATTTAGATAACTTATTCAAAAAATCTGGCGCACATGGAAAACAAGCTTTAACCATGAGTATGGGCTTTGGTTGTAATGCCGCTGGTGTGGTGGCAACTCGCATTATTGATAGCCCAAGAGAACGTTTAATAGCCATTATCACCAATAATTTTTCGTTATGCAATGGGCGTTGGCCTACCCAAATATTAATTGCTACCATCTTTATAGGTGCTGTAGTACCACCAGCTTTTTCTAGTTTTGCATCCTTATTAGCCGTAATAGGAATTGCTATATTAGGCATGGCTTTCATGTTTACGGTAAGTTGGGCACTAACAAAAACTGTTTTAAAAGGGGAAGTTTCTACCTTTAATTTGGAATTACCGCCTTATCGTCCGCCACGTTTTTGGAAAACCTTATACACATCTTTAATTGATAGAACCGCTATTGTTTTATGGCGTGCCATTGTGTTTGCTGCACCAGCAGGTGCCGTAATTTGGTTAATTTCAAACATTTATATTGGCAACGAAAGTATCGCTGCATGGACCATTGATTCATTAGATGGTTTCGGATTTCTTTTAGGCTTAAACGGTGTAATTTTATTAGCTTATATAGTGGCTATTCCAGCGAATGAAATTGTGATTCCTACCATTTTGATGTTAACGGTTATGGTTACTGGCATTGCAGGAGGTTCAGGTGCTGGTGTTATGTTCGAACTAGATTCTGTTAACGCTACGGGCGATATTCTAAGAGCTGGAGGCTGGACTTTATTAACAGCCATAAACCTGATGCTTTTTAGTTTATTACACAACCCATGTAGCACCACTATTTATACCATTTACAAAGAAACGAAGAGTGCAAAATGGACCATATTTGCATCTGTCATGCCCGTAATTTTAGGTTTTATAGTCACCTTTTTAGTGGCTCAATTTTGGAGGATTATCTTTTAGCAACAGAAGCTAATTATTCAAAAAAAAACCAATATAAACACATGAAAAAATTAAATTATTTAGCTTTAGTATTGTGCTTTACAGCCTACTCGGTATTTTCCCAAACTATTATAACCGATAGACCAGACCAAACCGAGAGCTCTTCAACCATCGAAGAAGGAAGTTTGCAAATAGAAACTGGTATTTTATTGGGTTTTACCGAAGATGACTTTACATCAGAGCGACAACTTTTAGCACCAACAGCCTTATTTAGATATGGTATTACGAAAGGGATAGAGTTACGTGTTTTGAGCCAGTTCGAAAGTTTAAAAGACCAGAATTCGCTTCAAAAAGTAAGTGGTATCAGTGATTTAGAAATTGGCACAAAAGTTCAGTTATTCAAAAGAGAAAACGTAAATACAGAAATTGCTTTTGTTGCACATTTAATTCTTCCAACAGGTTCAAAAGGGCTCACTATTGATAAACTTGGGGCTATTAATAAACTTTCTATTGCTCATGAATTAAATGATGTTTTGGGACTTGGATATAATATTGGTTATGATTATTATGGTGAAGGTAATGGAGATTTAACTTATTCTGCAGCATTAGGAATTTCTATAACAGACACCTTTGGATTTTATATAGAACCTTTCGGAAATTTAGTGGAACTTAAAACGCTCGAAGCAAATTTTGATGCTGGAATTACCTATTTATTAAAAGATAATGTGCAATTTGATTTTTCGTTTGGAACAGGAATTAATCACACCATGAATTATTTGTCTATTGGGTATAGTGTTAATATAGCAAAGGCGAAACTGAATTAATGACACCCACAACCATCATCGCCACCACAAGATTTTTTTGAAGATGATTTCTTCCAAAAGAATTTAGCGATAAGAAAAACCAACGCAATAATTAATGCAGTTATAGCTAGAACGTTTTGTATAAATGGATTCATATTTTTTTAGTCGTTAATATCCTCTTTTTAATTCATGAGATTCCGGCCTTCTCAGGAGTCTACTATTTCAAAAATTGAAAAGCAATTAACGCTACAATATAAGCAAAACTACTCATAATCGTCAGTTGCAAAATAGGCCATTTCCAACTATTGGTTTCTCGCTTTACTATGGCCAGCGTACTCATACATTGCATGGCAAAAGCATAAAATAAAAGTAAGGAAATACCCGAGGCGAATGTAAATAACGGACCTCCAAGAATCGGATTAACTTCTGCTGCCATCCGGTTTTTAATAGTGGCTTCATCATCATTTCCAACACTATAAATAGTTGCTAGTGTGCCCACAAATACTTCACGAGCCGCAAAACTACTCACTATGGCAATACCTATTTTCCAATCGTAACCTAATGGTCTAATAGCAGGTTCAATAGCACGACCTGTAATCCCAATAAATGAATATTCTAATTTATGTGAAGCGATTTTTTGCTGTAATTCTTCGTGTGATAAATTATCTGATGCGTATTGAGTTTCAACAATATTTTCAGCATTATTAAATTGGTCTCCCGGACCGTAAGAGGCTAAAAACCATAGAACAATTGAAATGGCAAGAATAATTTTTCCGGCACCAAATACAAATGACTTAGTTTTTTCAAGAACCGTAAGTGCGACATTTTTAAACATTGGTAGCTTATAGTTAGGCATTTCCACTACAAAAAATGTTTTACTTTTTATTTTTAATATCTTGTTTAAAATGTAAGCTGAAATAACAGCGGTTGCAAATCCTAAAAGATAAAGAAACATTAAAGTTAACGCTTGATAACCCAGTCCAAGAAAACGGCCTTCTGGAATAATTAGCGAGATGATTATTAAATATACTGGCAGTCGAGCAGAACACGTGGTAAACGGAGTAACTAGAATGGTTATTAATCGTTCTTTCCAGCTTTCAATGTTACGGGTTGCCATAATAGCTGGAATTGCACAGGCGGTACCAGAAATTAATGGTACAACACTTTTACCGCTTAATCCGAATTGTCGCATAATTCTATCCATCAAAAACACGACGCGACTCATATAACCGCTTTCTTCAAGCATAGATATAAACAAGAATAAAAAGGCTATTTGAGGTATAAAAATAACGATACCACCTAATCCGGGTATAATCCCTTCCGCTAATAAACTTGTAAAAGCACCAGAGGGTAATTGATTTTTAGTCCATTCGCTTAAAGAAGCGAAGGTACTATCAATAATATCCATAGGCACGCTGGACCAATCGTAGATAGCTTGAAAAATGGTTAACAGTATAACAAAGAAAATAAGATAACCCCAAATTTTATGCGTCAAAACTCTATCTAATCGACCACGTAAATCTCTTGCTTGCGATGCATCAATAGTTTGCCCTTCTTTAAGTACATTATTAATGAACTGATACCTTTTTATAGTTTCTTTTTGCTGTAGTCGTTTTAAATCGGCTTTGCTTTTAGTTTTAAAATTCGCTACAGCATCAATTTCTTTCCGGTCCGTTTTCCCAAAGTTTACATCCTGAGTGATAACCAACCACAGTTTATATAATAATTGATTCGGGAATGCTTTTTGTAAATTATCAAAGTAGTCTTTATCAATCTCTGAGGCGTTAATGCAGGGTGTTACCGAAATATCTTTATAATTTGAAATAAGATTCTTTAAAGCATCAATCCCTTCATTTTTCCGAGTACTTATAAGTGCAATTTTAGTTCGAAGATGTGTTTCTAAATAGTCAATATCTAACGAAATGCCCTTATAACGCATTCTATCGGCCATATTGATGACCAAAATGGTTGGTATTTCTAAATCTTTAATTTGGGTAAAAAGCAGAAGGTTTCGCTTTAAATTTTCAACATCGCTAACTACAACAGCTATATCTGGGAAATCTTTATCATTTTTATTTAAAAGCAACTCAATAACAACATTTTCATCAAGCGATGAGGCATTTAAACTGTAAGTTCCGGGTAAGTCTATAATATGTGCTTTAACACCACGGGGTAATTTGCAAATACCTTCCTTTTTTTCAACTGTAATACCTGGGTAATTACCAACTTTTTGGTTTAATCCAGTAAGCGCATTAAAAACAGAGGTTTTTCCAGTATTTGGGTTTCCAATTAAGGCAACATTTATTTGCTTACTCATACTTCTTTTTTAATTAAAATATGAATGGCAGTCTCTTTTCTAATCGCTAAATGTGTGCCGTTTATGTTTAAATACATAGGGTCTTGAAAGGGTGCTAACTGAACAAGTTCGACAGAATTACCCGGTAAACATCCCATTTCCAGAAGTTTTAATGGAATATGAATAGACGAAACATCCAGTATTATGGCGCGTTCACCTCTCTTTAAATCTGCTAATGTGTATTGCACTCTTATTTAGATTGATTTTAAAGAAGCAAAAGTAAGGGAAATAGTTTCAAGTTCAAAACTTCAAGTTATGCAAATTAAATAAAATTTTATTTGGGCGTTACCTAAAGGTCGGGCTTTATTCGTAGTTAACTATTTTAAATTATGGAACTCATGAATATTAATATTTCGCAAGTCGCTTTTTGCGAAGAGCTCCAATAATTGCTCAACCCCTAACGCAACGCAGAACTAAACAACCAACAACTTAGCACAGAAGAATTATTTTTCCTGTTTAAGAATTTCAATGTCATCGAGTAAACGACTTATATCTTCAGGATTTGTGCCATCGTAAAAACCACGAATTTGACGCTTTTTATCAATAAGCATAAAATTTTCTGTATGAATCATATCAAATGGTCCGCCATCACCAAAATCTTTCACCGCTAAATAACTCTTTCTTGCTAGCTCGTAAATTTGTTTTTTATCGCCAGTAACTAAATTCCATTTTGCATCATTCACACCTTTCTCTAAGGCATACTTTTTTAGTTGAGCAACCGAATCTATTTCTGGCGTAACTGAATGCGAAAGTAACAGCACGTCTTTATCATTGGCCAATGCATTTTGAATTTGAGCCATGTGGTCGGTCATAATGGGGCAAATAGTTAAACAGGTAGTAAAAAAGAAATCGGCAACGTAAATTTTATCTTTATAATCATTTTGAGTGATGGTTTTTCCATTCTGATTAATAAGTGCAAAATCAGCGATTTTGTGATATTTTTTTTGATATTGAATCGTACTATCTACCAACTCAGTACTTACCATTGATGGCTGATAAATTGGTAACGGTTGGTATACATTTAAGGTGTTATAAATAATCGAAACAATTATAACAGATATAATTAAAAATACGATTGCGAAGCGTTTATAATCTTTAAAAAAGGAAAGCATTTCTTATAATTTAAGACTTATTTGTAAGAATGAAGTACAAAAATACGATACATCAGTAAGAATTAGGTATTTTTAACACTCAAAATTGGTTTAAAACATCAAAACATGAAAGAACTGCTTCCATTTGTATTTTGTTTGGTCACTTTAAGTTTTTTTGGACAAGATTATAATAAATCGTTCAACGAAATTCAAAAAACCGAAGCTAAATCGGCATTAAAAAAAATGCTTCAAAAGGCGAATATAAATACAGGAAATTACGATGTGAAATACCATCGATTGGAGTTTACAGTTAATCCGTCGGATGCTTTTATATCGGGAGATGTAACCACCTATTTTAAAGCCAAAGAAAATTTGAATCAGGTTACTTTTGATTTGGCAAGTAATATGACGGTTTCACAAGTTTCGCAACGTGGAAATATACTTTCTTTTACACAAAATACGAACGACGAACTAGTTATTACTTTGCCCACAATACAAAACACGGGTGTTTTAGACTCGTTAACTATTTCCTATTCTGGAAATCCGGTAAGCTCTGGTTTTGGTTCTTTTGAACAGAATCAGCACAATGGCGATCCAATTATCTGGACGCTTTCAGAGCCTTACGGCGCGAAAGGGTGGTGGCCATGTAAACAAGATTTAAATGATAAAGGAGATTCGCTCGATGTATTTATTACAACACCAAGATTTAATCCTTTAAATAAAGAATATGTTGCTGTATCTAATGGTTTAGAGCAAGGTCAGGTTGTAAACGGCAGTAATAAAACCACACATTTTAAGCATCGTTACGCGATTCCTGCGTATTTAATAGCTATCGCAGTCACAAATTATTCCGTGTATTCACATACAGTACCCAATAATGGAAATTCTTTTGAAATTGTAAATTATGTATATCCGGAAAATTTAACATCGGCACAATCCAGTACACCTATTACAGTAGATATTATGAATTTATTTACTGAGTTATTTGAAGAATATCCGTTTTCAAATGAAAAATACGGGCATGCACAATTTGGTTGGGGCGGTGGCATGGAGCATACAACGGTATCGTTTATGGGTGGATTTGATAGAAATTTAATTGCGCACGAATTGGCACACCAGTGGTTTGGTAATAAAGTTACCTGTGGAAGCTGGAAAGATATCTGGCTAAATGAAGGCTTTGCAACCTATTTGTCTGGTTTGGTTATTGAAAATTTAGATGGGAATAACTCTTTTAATACTTGGAAGCTACAACGCACCTCATCAATTACTTCATTACCAGATGGCGCAGTTTATTTAGCAGATATAGATACTACGAGTGTTAATCGAATTTTTAGTGGTCGATTATCCTATAATAAAGGGGCTATGGTTTTACACATGCTAAGAAAGAAAATTGGTGATGCAAACTTTTTTCAAGGGTTAAAAAACTATTTAAACAATACGAATCATGCTTATGCCTATGCTAAAACTGAAGATTTTATTTCTATTATGGAAGCTGCTGGTGGGGAAAGTTTAACCGAATTTTTTAATGATTGGTTATATAATCAAGGCTATCCAAGTTATACGATTTTATGGAATCAACCATCCTCTAATCAAGTTCATATTCAAGTTTCTCAGGTACAAAGTGATGCTTCGGTTTCCTATTTTGAAGCTCCTATACCTTTAAGACTTACAGGCACTTTAGGCGAAATTTTAGATACTGTGCTTAATAATACAGTAAATCAGGAAGTTTTTAGTAATTCGGTTAATTTTACAATAGCATCCATTCAATTTGATCCAGAATCCGATTTAATTTCTAAAAATAACAATGTTGTACTTTCAGCCAACCTTGAAGCTTTTATAAAAAATATTAAAATTTTCCCAAGTCCTGCTTTTAATAATTTATCAATTGAGAAACCAGAAAATTTAATGGTTTCAGAAATTCAGATATTCAGTGTACTTGGACAATTATTATATCAATCGGCGTGGACGTCAAAAATCGATGTATCTTCATTTTCTTCAGGAGTTCTTTTTGTTAAATTGTATACAAATGAAGGCGTAATTAATAAATCGGTGTTAAAAAACTAAGTAAAATTAACATTAGTTTTCAAAATGATGTTAAAAGCTTACTTTTGTGCGATTATTAAAAAAAAACCTAATACATGTCAGAATTTTTTATTAAAGCGGCTCAACTATTATTAAGCCTTTCCATACTAGTCGTTTTACACGAATTGGGGCATTTTATCCCCGCAAAACTATTTAAAACACGAGTAGAAAAATTTTATTTATTTTTCGATGTAAAGTTCTCTCTTTTCAAAAAGAAAATAGGTGATACCGAGTATGGTATTGGATGGCTTCCTTTAGGTGGTTATGTTAAAATATCTGGAATGATAGACGAAAGTATGGATACCGAGCAAATGGCATTACCGCCACAACCTTGGGAATTTCGTTCTAAACCAGCATGGCAACGCTTAATTATTATGCTTGGAGGGGTTTCGGTTAATTTTATTTTAGCATTCGTTTTATTTATGATGATGCTTTTTGTGTGGGGTAAAAATTATACAACAAGAGAAGATATTAAATACGGATTTGGAGTAGCAAAAACATTAGAAGCTTATGGCTTTCAACAAGGCGATAAAGTTATATCGGTTAACGGAGAACTTTATGAAGATCTTTCTATTGATATTAATAAATATTTAATGTTTAGAAAGGTTGATAATGTTAAAGTAGAGCATCTTGATGGATCTATAGAAGATATTAATCTGCCCGAAGACATTGGTACCAAACTTTTTGAAGCGGGTGATATACCTGCACTAGCACATCGTTACCCATTTAAATTGGATTCAGTGGTAAAAGATTCTCCAGCCGATAATTCTGGATTGCTAGCGGAAGACAAGATTATTACAGTTAATGGAGAACCAATAACCTATTATACGGATTTAACTTATCAAATTAAAAATAATAATACGCTAAATGTTGAAGTTGAACGTAATAATGAAGTTAAAAACTTAACCATTACTCAAAATGAAGATAAAATAATAGGCATATTTGCAAAAGCAACCGACAAAGATTATATTAAGTTAAGCAACAGGGAATATACAATCTCTGAAAGTATAACTGGAGGATTGAGTCAGGGTTATTGGGAAGTAAAAGACTATTTAGCTCAGTTTAAGTATATTTTTACCAAAAAGGGAGCAGCACAAATAGGCGGGTTTGCAGCTATTGGAAACATGTTTCCTGCTACCTGGAACTGGCATGCCTTCTGGTATTTAACGGCTTTTTTATCGATTATGCTTGCTGTTTTAAATCTGTTACCTATACCAGCTTTAGATGGCGGGCATGTTATGTTTTTACTATACGAAATGGTATCTGGAAGAAAACCTGGTGATAAGTTTATGGAGTATGCTCAAATGATAGGCTTCTTTATATTGATAGCCTTAGTTTTGTTTGCAAATGGTAATGATATTTTTAAAGCAATTTTTAATTAAATTTTTTAAAAATATTGTTTGCGATAAATAAAAATATACATATATTTGCGCTCGCTTAAGCGAAAACACACTCCTTCTTAGCTCAGTTGGTTAGAGCATCTGACTGTTAATCAGAGGGTCCTTGGTTCGAGCCCAAGAGAAGGAGCAACACCAGCAAGGGTTTCAAGACATTTAGTTTTGGAACCTTTTTTTATGCGCAAGGTTTGCGCAAGGTTTTGGCTGAAATTTCTGTTTTATTATGATGATTCAGGTTTAAAATTTTTGAAAACACTCTCTAGTATTTGTTGAAATCAGTCCACTTTTTGCTGACGATTTACAACACACTTTGTGAGACAGTACTTTAATTTTTAAATGAAACCTAATTATTCTTTTAACACTTCTTCTAGGAATACTTTGAATTTGTTAAACTTTTCTATATTTTTAGTTTTAAGCATTTTAAGGTTTTGCAATTTCCATTGAACCGCTGGAAACCGTTCAAAATCATAAATACTCCAGTCTGGTGTCAAGTTATTAAAGCTCAATAAAAACTCTTTATCTTTCGCAGTCAAGTTTCCATGTATTGTCTCAATCAGTTGTACTCTACTAGCCTCAAAATCCTCATACGTGAAAGATTCTGAACTCATCCCTTCGAACTGATTGACCATTGTTTCTTGCTGATCAATAAGGTTGGGTTGCAACATTTCATTTAAAGGTCGATTGCTGCTTAAAAGGCACAGCACAAATCCTTTTTTAATGTCGTTGGTAAATCCTTCATTTTGTAATAGGTATTTCACATCAAATAGGTCTCTTGGGTGCTGTCGGTCTAAAGCGGCACAAATCTTACCACCGTACAATTGCCCTAATGATACTACGGAAATAGCACAAAAAGCATTAAACTCTTCTTGGGCTTTCTCACATAGTGGTAGCTCTACAATTTCACCTAATACCCCTCTATTTATTTGATTTACTTCTATCTTTATTTGCGCCTTAGTAGTAGTGACCTGGAGCTTTAAAATTTCTTCTTTTAAAGTAATTTTAACTTTCGGTACAACTCTTTCAATATTAGTTTTTATGCTACTAAGAGCTTCAATAATATTTTTTAAAGATATGCTTCTATCTTCTATAGGTATATAGGTTAAGTCAATATCTACAGACAATCTAGGCATTTCCCTAATGAATAAGTTAATAGCTGTACCTCCATGGAGCGCAAAACAAGTTTCTTTTGCCACTTCTGGTAATACTTATAATAATAAAGAAACCTGATTCTTATAACTACTCATAATTTGCCAATGCTTTAGGAATGGTGATACCATATTTAGATATGTAAACCCCATCTTTTACCAGTGAACGTTTGCCTTTTCCTATATCTATAGTTTCTAAGTTTATATAGTTGAACCAATCGTGCTTAGACTTTTCTGCCATATATAAGAAAAGTCGCTTTACTTTAACAGAGGTACATTGCTCTAGAAGTCCTTGCACTTGATTTGGTCTTAGATTGTTAAGACCTTCCATTATTTCATAACATTCAATAAAATCTTGTTTTTTGGGTACTAAATATAAGCACTCTAACAACGCTCTTATTGGGTTAGATACTTGCAAACTGAAAGTATTTCTGTCCAAAGTCATTAGACCATCATTTGGCGGTAAGAAAGAAGAACTAAAATAATTCACTTTTAATCCCCAATCATATTTAGAAAACCAAGCAGGCAATTTTTCTTTACTACTACCAAACAATATTATTTGTTGGGTCGATAATTCTAGATAATGAGCTTTCCCTAATAAAGACAATGCTGTTTTCCCTCCTACATGAATACTTAATTTAGATTGCTTCTGGATCGCATATAAAGCACCTTCATAAGTAGGCTTTTCACCAACACGAATCCACGCACCTGTTCCTATGGAAGTGAGCCAATTACTCTTCTTGTATCGATTTAGCAGTTGAGTAGAGAACCCATTTCTCGTTAACCATGAGCTTAAATATACAACTCCTGAAGGTTGAGAGTTAAGAAGGCGGTTTATTTTTTGTTCTTTTTCCAAACTATTAGTTTCTATTTTAAACCTTTTTTAAACTACAAAAATACAATTAAGGTTTATAATACTTCAAATATACAAACTATTAGTTTGTATATTCATTTTTTTTTAAACAAATAAACTATTAGATGTAAAAACAAGTTAAATTATTTGTTTCTAAATCAATCCCAATGCACCTTAATATTAAAAAACCCATTTTCATCTTCAAGATATGTGGTTCTCATATTATTACTTATTAATTTTTCTCTATCACCATTTAAAAAAGAACTAAAAATGTATGTCTTCAAACTAATTTGAACTTTTTAGTTAGAGAGCTTATTAAAAAAATAACACATCAAGTAAACGGAAATTTACGAAATGTTGGTTATCTTTTAGAATGACAAAAAGTTAACTCCTTAATTTTCTTATAATTGCGTATTGAATTATTGAATTCCAGCTGCAGCTTTTGTCAAAAGGGGGAGCTTATCAAAAAAGAGGTCATTTTTGACCTCTTTTTTGTTTTTAGACTTTTCCAAAATCTTAATGGCATTGATTAAAATCACTATTGCAGTTGTGACTAAAGGAGCTGCAGCTTTTTATTTCTTAATTGTTAAAATCACTCCACTTTTTGCTGACGATTTACACATAGTATAACCTCCAGTAATTTTACGGAAAGTTAAAAACAACTTAAAAGAACAAATACATATAATAGTTAACTCATTAGTTTTGTAATAGTTATAAATTTATAAAGTGAATTCCAGCTGCAGCTTTTGTCAAGAAGGGGAGCAAAATAGGAAAAACCACTCAAGAAATTGAGTGGTTTTTTTATGTCCAATTTTAATTTAGCTATCTTGAAAGTCTAAATAACAAGCAATTTATGAATTTCCAAACCAAAATATTAATACATCTCAAGTTGAATTTGTTATTATTTACAGCTTTTCTAGTAATATGCAGTTATCAAAGTAATGCACAAGAAAAAATAGTTTCGAGTGAAGAATTGAAATATAACAGGGGCACTGGGAAACAGAATTACGAGGGCGAACCCTACAGTGGTACTTGTCAAGACATTCATCCTAATGGTAAGGTTGCATTCATAGGCAGTTTGAAGGATGGATTGTGGCACGGAATATGGTCTTATTATGAGGCAGACGGAAAGATAAAAGCAAGAAAATATTACTTAGCAGGAAAACTAGATGGTTACAGTGAGCAGTACTTAAAGAATGGAGATTTGGTAAGAACACATTATAGCGATGGAAACAGAACAAGTATTTTTACGCTTACTGGAGGCGCAAAAAACAATAAATTTGATTTGATAGAATCAACAGAAGAAAAGGAGCAAGAAAAAACCGTTGGTTCTTGGCAATTAAAAGTGCAGCAAGATAGTACAGGAAAAGAATCATACTTAGTTAAGGGCAAATTATATACGGGAGCTGTAAAAGTATATAATAGAAATGGTACCTTATTTATAGATGGTAATATGAAAAACGGTAAGAAAGTTGGTCTTTGGGTACAAAATAACATTTCTGGGGATTTAATAAGTAAAGAAACATTTAAAAGTGGAGAAAAAGATGGTGTTTCAGAAGAATATTATTCCAATGGAAAACTTCAAAAAAGGGAGTTTTGGAAAAATACCAAAAAGAACGGACTGTCTGAGGAATATTATGAAAATGGAAAATTAAGGAGAAATGGAAATTATACTAAAGACATCAAAGAAGGGCTTTGGGAAACTTACCACGATAATGGTCAGTTAGAAAGTAAAGTCCCTTATAAAAATGATAATTGGGAAGGGCTGTACGAGGGGTATCATTTTGATGGAAGTTTGCGAGAAAAAGTTAATTATATTGATAGTCAAAAAGATGGTTTTTTTGAAAACTATAGTGAATCGGGCAAAGTTATAACCAAGGGCAATTATATTAAGGGAAGTAAAGACGGTCTCTGGGAAGAGTACCATTATAATAATGGTCAATTAAAATATAAAGAGTACTATGTTAAAGGAGCCAAAGAAGGGCTTTGGGAAACTTACCACGATAATGGTCAGTTAGAAAGTAAAGGAAATTATATTAATGGCAAGGTAGAGGGACTTTGGGAAGAATATCACAACAACGGACAATTGGCAAATTCTGGAAATTATAATAATGGAGACAGAAAAGGTGTTTGGAAATGGTATTATCCAAATGGTCAGCTAAAATTTGAAGGGGCATATAAAGGTTATAAAAAAATTGGATTGTGGAAAGAGTATTTTATTAATGGCACTCTAAACATTAAAGTGAGTTATGTTGATGATAAGGAAAACAAAGTATATAGAAAAAAAGTTGGTTTATATGAAGAATTTTTTGAAAATGGTCAGTTAAAACATATTGGAAATTATGATGAAGGAGGGAATAAAACAGGAGAATGGAAAAATTATGGTGAAAATGGAATATTAAATATTACACATTATAAAAAAGGACAGGTTTCTGGTGAATATAAAAGGTATGATGAAAATGGCACATTAAGGGCCATTGGAAACTATTTAGATTATAAAGAAGTAGGAGAATGGAAAATCTATGATGACAATGGGAAATTAATAAAAACGGAAAACTTCGATAAGTAGTTAATTGATAATATTTTATGTATTGATGAAATCAATGTTTTAAAAGACATGATGAATCAGTTAATTTAATAGAAAAAAATACACCATAACTAATTATTAATATGATATCTACAAACAAAATTTTAAATTTCGCATTGTCATGCGGTCTGCTTTTTACAATTTTTTCATGTGAGGTAGAAGATTCTTTAGATAACGTCTTTCAATTTGCAGACCTCGAAGTATATGTTTCAGGCACCTTGTCAGGAAACCCAAGAAGTGGACTTAAATTAGCTATATACGATACGGAGGAAGATGCATTAAATGAAGTTAATGCTGTAACTTTTCCCCAAAGCACCAACAGTGATGGATTTGCTTTTTTTGGAAATCTAGAACCTGGATTTAGTTATTGGGTTAGAGTAGACACAACCCTAATACATAATATTAATCATAGCCAAGTGCTCACTGCTGGATTTAATGAAATGAGCATGACTATTCTTTAATCATTAAAAAAGTCATTACTGTTGGAAAATTCAAAACTTTCCGCTACTATAAAATGAAGCAAACCTCTTCAATTCTTCATTAAATTGGTTCGACAAAATAATATTAGGGGGAGCAAATTAACAAGAAAAAGACTTACATTTATATGTAGGTCTTTTTTTATGCAATATTTTTTCATTATAGTTGATGTGTATGCATTCAAGCACAAAAATTACTCAATATAGTTGTGGAAAGGTAATGCAGAAGAAAACAATTTTAGAAAAGTAGAGAAAAAAAACGAAGAAATCCCTTTAGTTATCAACTGGACAATTATTTAAGCATCTTGTCTAATAAACGTATTTATTAAAGTTGAATATATTTATATTCGTATCACCATAACATAAGTAGGTTAAGTTCATGGTAGATTTGGGGCAAAAAAAGTGAACATCTGTTCACTTTTTTTATTTTAGAAAGCATTCTAAATTCTTCATAAAAGAGAATGTTTTATAGGTATTTATTAAATACTTGTGCAGAAGCCGGGAAAGGTTTAAGAGGTATAAGTTAAACTGGTATTGTTAACTTTAGGCAATAATGATTGTATAAAAAAACCAAAACATAATTAGATTAAGTTTTGGTAGATTTAGGGAAAATTACAAATTAGTTTAAATTATGGTAGATTTGGGTCTTATAATTTGATGAGGCAAATATGTGAATATTTTTTATAATTACAGACAAAATACACATATAATCGATTAAATACACAAAAATTTAACAAATCATTTCTAAAAGGATATTTATGCTTGCCTTTTAAATGGAACAAAAGTTAATATCATAAAACGAAGTAAACCTCATTAATTCTTCATTAAATTGGTTCGACAAAACAATATTAGAGGGAGCAAGTTAACAATAAAAGACTAGACAGAAATGTAAGGTCTTTTTTGGTTTTATCCCTTATTAAAATCACTCGATTTGAATTAATTGCATTTTCTTCTAAGTGACGAATTGTCAAGTTTTTTGATAAAAAAAGAGAGTCAAAAGGATCCTTTTTGAATTTTAAAAAGATAAACATAAACATAAACATAAACATTGGGACAGTAAACAACAATTGTTAAACCAATTGAAGAATTGGTCAAGTGTTGTCTGATTAATAGAAAGCAGAAATTAGAAATTTTGAATGTTTGCCAATATTTTCTAAAGTTTCAATAAAATAATATAACTTGGTAAAGTTATATTACCTTGAAAATTATGAAGATACTGATAACAATTTATAGATGGGTAATAGCATTAACTATTATGACCATTACAGGAGGGGTATCCTTGCTACTCGTATTAATCAGCTTCGGAGTACTTCGTAACTTTTGTGTAAAACATATCATTCGGCATTCATCCAGATTTATTTTGAGAATAATGGGTTTCAAAAGTTTTTATCCAAAATTAAATGAGTTCCCAACGCATCAAGTGCTATATACGTTTAATCACAATGCAGAACAGGATATATTTATTTTAACAGGTTTAGGCTTACCAAATCTTAGATTTATATTATCAGAAAAAACATGGATTTATATTCCATTGGTGATTTCTGCTTTAGCAGCAGGAACACGTTATATTCCTCAAAAGAAGCATGCTAAAAGACGATTGAAATTCTTTGTTGATACAACCCGATTTTTAAAAAGAACCAATTATTCTATAGCGGCGTCTTCTGAGGGTGTTCACCATCATTTTCATGGAATTGCCCCATTTAATAAAGGGATATACCGTATGGCTCTAGAAGCAAACATACCCATTGTACCGTTATATATTAATGTGCCGGAAGCGAACAATATGAATGCTTCAAAATACGCTAATAACGGAACCATAGGTATCGAAATTTTAGATGAAATATCAACAAAGGACTGGACTCTAGAAAATTTAGATAAACATATTGACGATGTTAGAAAAGTCTTTGTAAAGCGTTTTAATCAATTAAATCCAGATAATAAAACACAATGAAAACGAATTATATAAATGTACCTGGTCGCGGATTGATGAATCAAACAGCATTTGATTTAAGAATGGATTATTTAGAGACCTTGGCAGAAGATATTAAAAAGGATGTGAAATCAGATTCCATTTTATTGTCACAAATACAAAATAATATAGAAAGTTTTATTGGTACTATTGAGATTCCACTAGGTCTTGTAGGGCCACTTTTATTTCTTGATAAAAACAAAGAACCTGAATGGGTACATAGCGCCGTTGCCACTACAGAAGGCGCTTTGGTTGCAAGTATGAATAGAGGCGCAAAAGCAATAAGCGAATGCGGGGGTTTTAGGGCACATATTGTGCATCAAAGAATGTTGAGAACTCCCATGTTTACGTTTAAAAGCATGTCTGAGTCTATAGAATTTGATGAATGGATTAAAAGTAATTTCAAGCAAATAAAGACTATAACACAAAGACACAGTAATCATGCAGATCTACTCGAGATATCCAGCGTAATCTTAGGAAAAACAGTACACTTAAAATTTATTTATTCTACAAGTGATGCTTCTGGTCAGAACATGACAACTTCCTGCACTTGGAATGCTTGTTTGTGGATAGAAGATAATTTTGAAAAAAGCACATCTATAGAGATTCTAAATTTTGTAATTGAAGGAAATGGCGCATCAGATAAAAAGGTGTCTTTTTATGCCATACAAAATGGTAGAGGCTGTCACGTTATTAGTGAGTGTTTTTTAACAAATGAGATTATTGAAAAAACATTGCGTACCAATGCGAATGACATGTTTAGGTCTTTTAATCATTCTATAGCTATTAGCCAGCGCGATGGGATGATAGGAAACAACGTTAATGTCGCTAATGCCATTGCCGGAATATTTGCCTCTACAGGGCAAGATTTAGCAAGTATTCATGAATCTTCCACGGCCGTCTTACAAGTAGAACAAACCAAGGAGGGTCTTTATTTGTCACTAATGCTTCCTAATTTGGTTGTTGGAACAGTAGGTGGAGGCACACATTTACCTGTTGCTTCAAGAATACTGGAATTAATGGGATGCCGAGGTACAGGAAAGGTAGAACGCTTTGCAAAACTGATTGCAGGGTTTGCCTTATCTATTGAAATATCCACTTTGGCTGCCATTGTAAGCGGTCAATTTGCTCGGGCACATCAAAAACTAGGCAGAAACAAACCTGTAAAGTGGTTACTTCGATCAGAAATTGATAAAGATTTTTTTAAATCGAATATGCCTTATTTTAAAGAAACAATTACCGATGTTAATTTTAATAATGAAAACCATATTGATAATGGTATTCTAACAGATTTAACAAGCAAGATTTCTAAAAAAGTAATAGGATTTGTTCAAGCAAATATTGTAACCAGCCAAGGGAATGAGTATCAGGTTTTGCTTAAAAGTAAAGCCCTTGGTGATGAAGTGTTAGATGGTTTACATTTTATGGCCAGCAACGTAAATGTTGATCTGGCAGATATTCTAACAAAATACTATAATGTTTTAGAATATAAAAACAACCATATTAAGGAAATAATGGTTTATGAAGCATTGCATAATCTAAATTATCGTTTTATGCCAGCGTTATATGGTACAAAGAATGATGATAAAAGGGAGATTTATCTGCTTATAATGGAAAGGCTGCAATCTAAAAACATGTTGCTTTTAAATTCGGAAGACACTCCTGAAAAATGGAGTATTCCGGTTTTAAAGAAAGTCGTAGATGCTATTCATATTGCTCATGCATCTTTTCAATTCAGTAAAAATAATATTGAACATATTGAGGTTTTTGATATTACCAAGGCCATAGAACTGTACCAGGCATTTATAAATTTAAATAGAATTGATTATGCTTATTTTGATTTAGATTTCCGTTTTGAAGAATTAGCAGATTACGTCTCTAATTGGGCGGAATTAGGCTATAAACCTAAAGGAAAACTGACTGTAATTCATAATGATTTTAACCCGAGAAATGTTGCGGTAAGAAGCAATGGGGATCCTTGTATTTACGATTGGGAGTTAGCCACTTATGGTTTGCCACAACGCGATATATTTGAGTTTTTGGCCTTTTCATTAACTTCAAACTTTAATAAAACAGAATTATTTGATCTTTTAAAACATCATTATGCATTAGTGAAAATTATAAATGACGAAAATTATAGCTGGTTTGATTATTTATATGATTTTGAATTATCAGGGCGTGCTTTTTTAGTGTCTCGAGTTAATTTTTACTTAACAGGGAGTATTTTGGTAAACTATGCATTTATAGAACGCGTTTTTAAAACGTCGTTCAGTATTTTAGATGGAATAAAAAAGGAAATGAACGTAAATGGATAATATATACACACATATCATGCTCTTCTTTGTTCCTTTAATTTGTGGTAATATATGCCATATGATTATTGTGAAAAACGATTGGTTCAGTGTATTAAAAACTCCAATATCAAAACCTTTATTCGGGTTAAATAAAACATTTAGAGGAGTTGTGGTTCTGCCTCTAATAACAGGGATTATCGCTTTTACCAACAGCATTTTTTTTGGGCCTTTTGAAACTACTATATGGTATGACTTTTTTGTTGGGTTAGGTTTAGGAATGGCTTATATTTTGGCGGAATTACCTAATTCATTTTTAAAGAGAAAGCTGGGAATAGCCAGTGGGCAAAAATCCAATAGATATAACTTCGTGCAAACAATTGCAGATAAGGCAGACTCGTTAATTGGTGTTTTAGGATTCTATTATTTTGCAATTACAATCTCTTTCAACACGATTCTTTTATTGTTTCTAGTAAGCATGATTATTCATCTAAGTCTAAGTTATTTCCTCGTTTTAATAAAAATAAAAAAAGCATTTTAATGTATTTACATTCATTAAGTAAGCCACTTGAAGCAACTTTAGTAGGAGGTAAAGCTTCCAGCTTATCTAATTTAATATCATATGGGTTTTCTGTACCTAATGGTTATGTTATTTCTAAGGAATTAGTATCCGTATACAACGATAAGGGAGCGTTGCCAATAGATTTTAAGGAGTCATTAAAAGCATGCTTAAGCGAATTGAATTCGGATCAAATAATTGTAAGAAGTTCAGCTATTGGCGAGGACTCCTCTAACCATTCGTTTGCAGGACAGCTAGATTCTTTTGTAGTGAATAATGATTATGATTTGGTTATACAAGCCATTTTTCGATGTTGGGATGGTTTAAAAAATAACCGACTTATTGTCTATCAAGAAATATCTGGAAAAACCTTAACAGAAATGGGTGTTGTCATTCAGGAATTTTTAGACGCTGATTATGCTGGGGTAACCTTTACACGGTCACCTTATGATGAAAATGAAATTTATACAGAATATATAAAAGGGGCAGGAGAACAATTAGTTTCAGGAAAGGTAACGCCTCTAAATTTTTCCGTAAATATTAAAACACCAAAAATTGAATTATTGCCATTTAATAGCAGAGAGTTAATTGAAAAATCGCTGTTGTTAAAAGATTATTACGGCTTTGCCTTGGATATTGAATGGGTTGCAAAAAATCAGGAAATATATTTTGTTCAGGCACGACCAATTACCGTTAAGCAGGTCTCTAAAGTACATTGGACTAACACAAATTTAAACGAAAATTATCCAGATCCCATATCACCATTGTTATATTCAATAGCTCGAGATTCATATTACCATTATTTTAAAAATTTGGCTGGATTGTTACGGTTAAACCCTGGAACTATCAGATCATTGGAGTACGATTTTAGTAATACTGTTGGCATTTGGGGTAATAGAATTTATTATAACATGACAAGTATTCACAATATATTGTCATCCTCTCCACTTAAGGTCTATTTCAAAGATGCTTTTAATAAGTTTGTTGGGTATTCCAACACAGATGTAGCTAATTCAGATACTTCAAATACTACATCGCTCTTAAAGTTGATTTTAAATTTGATTAGATTAAACTTTAGGCTTGAAAAGCGAGTTCAAACTATTGAAAAATTGGTTTCTCATTATACTATTAGAGTATTGAATGCTAAAGAATATAGCCATTATAAAGACTTGTATTATGAGTTTTTGGATTTGCGCTTCCACCAGTGGCACCATGCCAGTTTAGCAGATTTTTTCTCGATGATCCATTACAAACTTTTAGGCAGGTTTACACAGAAATTTTACGGAGAGAAAAGTGTGGGTATGCATAATTTATTAGTACAGGCTATACCAGGCTTAATAAGTAGTCAGCCATTAAATGACACGTATGATATTGCCCTAAAAATTAACGAGAAAGAAGGCGCTAGAGATTATTTTCTGAATAATAATTCTAAGATAGTTTATAAAGAATTACTGGAAAATAAGGAATGGGAAAGTATCAATGCTTTAATACAAAAGTATCTTCAGAATTGGGGCTTTAGATGCTCGGGGGAATTAATGTTTTTCAAAAAAAATTATATTGAAGAACCTTCGCAGTTTATAGATTTATTACAAAGTTATTTACGCCATGAAGCACAAGATCCAAGAAAGGTAATTGCATTAAAAGATGGGGATCGAAAAAAAGCAATGAAAAGATTTGCTTGGAAAATTATAAAAAAGAGACATATATTATTTCCATGGTCAATGATGGAAGTAGGACAGCTTTATTTTGGGGCACATCTTTGCAAACAGGCTATTGCCAGTCGGGAAAGAGTAAGATACAAACAAGCCGAAATGTATTATCGATTTAAAGAAGTTGTGAAAAAAATTGGTGAGCATGCGGTTGATAATGCCATAATTAAAAATAAGGATGATGTGTTTTATTTAAAATATAAGGAAATTGGCGAATTAATAGCGTCGTCCGATCAATTTACAAATACGGTTCAGGATTTAATTAAACAACGTAAACAGGAGTTTAGGAAGGAATCCAATAAAATATTTCCTGAGCATTTTGACACCAATTTTGGAGAACGTCCGGAGTTAGTCCATCCAAAAGTTTCTTTTCAAAAAGGAGCTACAGAGTTTTCAGGTTTAGCGGCTAGCGGAGGACGAATAAAAGCGCGGGTTAAATTATTAGATTCTGTATTAGAAAGTGAAAAATTAAAAAAGGGAGATATTTTAGTAACTAAACAAACAGATCCAGGTTGGGCCATGGTTTTTCCTTTAATTAGTGGGCTTATAGTAGAACATGGTGGAGCTTTATCGCATGGCGCAATTGTAGCCAGAGAATTTGGAATTCCTGCGGTTATTGGAATTTCTAACATCACTAAATTACTCAAAGATAATGATGAGGTTATCCTCGATGGAGACTTAGGGATTATTCAACTTGTAAAATGATATTAATTTTAGATTATTTAAAGATGAGATTCAATCCAATGAAGTTTTTTTCATTGGCTGTACTGCTCTCGTTGTTTGTTTTTAAAAAAGAAGATATTTTTTATAATTGGATATCTGGTATTGGATTTTTGTTCTTGTCATTGTTTGTTTTTAGATTTTTAGACGATGCAGGTTCGGTGCATTTTGATCGAAAAAGGCATCCAGAGCGGTATTACTTAAATGCTAATAACTATAAGCGTTTTTTAATAATAACGGGCGGTATCATTTTTGTGTATTTTGTCCTGTTACATACTATGTTTTATAAAGATTATTTTATAATTTACATACTTCTTTTCGGTTCTGTCTTACTCTATTTTCTTTTTGGAAGAAACACACATATGCTTCCTTTAATACCGCTTATTAAGTATCCTTTATTATTACTAGTATTAAATGAAGTACCATTAAATTTTAAATCAGCAAGCATTTTATTGGCTACGTTCTTTCTTCTGCTGTCTTATGATTCGTTAGAAAAGATAGTTGAAAGTAAAAACCAGTTTTGGAAATCCTTTGTGTTTTTATTAATCTGTGGAGTGCTGGTTTTTCAACCCATTGAGAAACCCTTGAATATGTTGCTTGTTCTTTTTCCAATGGTGATTATCTTAACATTAATTAAAAGAATTCATAAAATTTCATTTTTTACATTATTGTATTATCCGATAGCCTACTTTTTAATAACCAATTTTTAATATATGAAAATTAACTTTTTAAAGCCATTTAAGAATCCGAAAAATTATCGCTTTGAAAGCGTAAACTGTTATTATTGTGATGCAGATGACTATCGTTTTTTTCTAAAAGGAGAGGACGATTTAACAGGTAAGGAAGGCGAATTTCAATATGTAAAATGCAATAAATGTGACATGGTTTATCAAAACCCGCGGATTGCAGTTGATCAAATAAAAGAATTTTATGATGGAGAATATATTGCACATCGAAAGAAAAAGAACTGGGGCATATTAACACCTTTATATGAATGGACAATGAATAAACACGACCGTGATAAGGAGAAAATCGTTACGGATTATGTAAATTTAAATGAAAAAACTGAAGTTTTGGACGTAGGATGTGCGGTAGGGACATTTTTACTTCATATTAATAAAAGTTATAATTGTAAAATAAGCGGAGTAGATTTTAAAGAAGGTCTTGAATATCCTGATTTTGATAAAATTGAGTTTTATGAGGGATTGTTTTATGATCAGGAAATAAAAGAACAGCGCTACGATTTAGTAACTATGTGGCATTTTTTAGAACATTGTTATGATCCAAATAAAACTTTACAAATGGCAAGTAAAGTATTGAAGGAAGACGGGAAATTAATTATAGAAGTACCAAGATTGGACAGCTTAACATTTAAATTGTTTGGCAGAAAATGGCCAGGTGTTCAAGCGCCACAGCACACTGTGTTATATGATAAAAAAGCATTTATGGCTATGTTAGAGAAGAATGGTTTTAAAGTCGTTAAATATATGCCTTACGGTGCATTTCCTCCTTATTTTTACATTTTTGCTGGATCCTATTTTAAAATAATGGGAAAGAACTTAAATTTAAATCGAATAATTTTCCCTTATTTTCTAGGCCAATTATTACTGACTCCAATTCTAATTTTTCAAAAAGTATTAAATCTGTCTATGCAAACCGTAGTATGTGAAAAAGTGCATTAACTAGTATCTTTAAAAATGAAAGAAAAAAAATCAGACCAACTTAATTTTGAGGCGAAAAACAGTAGTGCTTTCTATTTTTTGATTATCCCTGTGCTATTGGTTGTATCAGGGTGGTTTTTGTCATTTTCTTTTAATATTTATTTATATTGGACGGGGCAATTAATATTATCTGTTTTCTTCCTTCAAACCTTTATTTTATTACACGAATGCGCACATTTAAATTTCTTTAAAACTCGAATTTTAAATGTGATATTCGGGCATTTATTTGGAGGGTTGTCTCTTATTCCATTTTATTCTTGGCAGCAAATGCACAATTTGCATCACAGATGGACTGGTTGGCGAGACAAAGATCCTACTACAGAAACCACCATTACCCCAAGTAAATCTAAGTTTACTCATTTTGTAATAAATTTAGCCTGGTGGCTTTTTATCCCTCTTTTTTACTTGAGTTATAAATTAAGTAATTATTGGAATTTATTTAAAATCAAACGATTTGTAAATCCTAAAAAGTATAAAAAAGTTCGATTTCAGGTAATTGTATATTTTGTTGTTTATGCGGTTTTGGGTTATTTTTTTTGGGGATTTTTGATGAGATTTTTAGTCCCTGCTTTTGCTATTAGCCTTGTTTGGAAAGAACTGGTAATAATGACGCAACATTCTCATGTTGAAATGCCAATTTCAACAAATGATGAGGTAAAACCTTTTTCTTATTTAGAACAGGTTAAATACACAAGAAGCTTTTATTTGAACACATTTGTTTCAAAATATTTTCTTTTTAATTTTAATCTGCATGAAGCGCATCATGCTTATCCTGGCATACCAGCGTATAAGTTATCATATATAGATTTAAATATAGCGCATGCCCCTATGTTTTTAAAATGGTTGTATAATGCAAAATCAATGAAAGGCGTGGATTATATTTTTAAAACTACAAAGCAAACAGGGAAACATATTTAGAAAACTATTTATCCAATGATTCTTCGGCTATTCTTACCATTTGCCAGTAAGGTGGGAGATAGCCATTAGTTTTTTCAAAGCTTTTTATTTTTGATTCTGTTTCTAATTTGCATTTTTGAAATTTATCTACGAAATAATTATTCTTTAAAGCTGTTTCAGCCGTCATACCTTCTGGAATAACACCTTCCTTGCCCATTGTAGTAAGAATAAATGAATAGGCCTTTATAACTCTCGCAATCGGCAATAGCCACAGGTTATAATCTATTTTTTCGCCATTATTTGCTTGACTGATTAAAGCGTCCATAACCGCATTGTCTAAATGATCCTGAACTAGAGTTTCTTTATTTCGCCATTCCGCAACAATACTTAGCATAGGATCATATTCAAGATCGGAAGGCATTTGCGTTACAAAATTTTCTACACCAAAAGCATTCAGCCAATTACTGATGCCATTTGAAGAAATAGTAGATTTAAACTCCCAAAGTTTAATCCCATATTGCTTGTAAGCATACGATCCTACTTCTGAACAGAACATTTCGGAAGAATCGTAATAGTTCATTTTGAAGTCGTATGGAATATGTTTTTGTTGTGCTTCATTAAAAATATATAAAGAAGCATCGTAAGGAAGCATGGGGTTTTTTATCAATGCTGCTAAATCTGCTCTGGGCCTCATAACCATAAACCTGAGTTTTTTATCTTTTAAATAGTGTTCTAATGTTGCTATGGCGACCCCTTTTTCAATATGGGCTTCTACAAAGTATGGTTTGTTAGTTCCTTTGTCAATATGAATAATGGCGACATGTGAAAAATTACCCGGGAAATCATTTCCTCTGGAAATAAAGGCTGAAACTTCTGCGCCACCGCGGCTAACAAGCAAATCGCCACTATGTACTTTTATTCCCATGACATCAACAAAAGGAGTTGCAGACGGTTCATCATTAACAAACATGGTAGAAATAAATTCGTTGTCACTGGATTGTAATAATATCTCTTCTACAGTAGCCCGCATGCCATAGAGTAAACGATAGGTGGTGTTTCTTGCAATGGGAGTACTCATATCCCAAAATTTAGAATCAAGTTTCACTTTTTTTCTTATTCGGTTATAAAAATCAATATACCAATTGGTCTTGTGTTTTTGTGCAGCGATATAAGGGGCTATTTGATAAAATTTATTCTCAAGTAATGAATATAAACTGTCTTCGGGTTTTAGAGTTTTAGCTTCAAAACCGTTCATTAAATTGTCAGTTTCAACTATCATTCGATTTACAACAGAATCTAATTTTTTAGAAGGAATTTTTTTCGCATCCTGAAAATTTATCTCTAACTGATTCCAAAGGGTATCTTGATTCCAAATGAAGGGTGTTTGAGAAGCTTTTTTAGGGTTATCTTTAAAATTTGGCACAGGAATTAGAAGCAATAAATATATCCCCGCAACCAATAATAAAATTTTTAAAAATGTCTTCATATTGTTTGTAATTAGAGTGTGTCGAACTATATTAGAGTTAAATATAGGCCTTTGACATTTAAACGAAGTATTTTAATAAATACGCCTTAATATTAAGCAAGAATTAATTTAATGGCTCCATAGTTCAAGGGATAGAACAAAAGTTTCCTAAACTTTAGATCCAAGTTCGAATCTTGGTGGAGTCACAATTTAATTTTAAAGAGCTTTTTTGACAGCTTCAACGTTATTTTTAGAATTTCCTATAAAAATAGTGTCTTCAATAATAATTACCGGGCGACTTAAAAACGTATAATGTTCTAAGATGTAGTGTTTATAATCACGTTCTTCAAGTTTTTGGTTTTTTAAATCCATTTCCTTATAAAGTTTAGAACGTTTGCTAAAAAGTGCTTCGTAACTTCCTGCTAGCATTTTCATTTGTTCAAGTTGCTTAACTGTTATTTCTTCGGTTTTAATATCCTGTAAAATAAAAGTGGACGCTAGGTTTAATTCTTTTAAAATTCTGTTGCATGTGCTGCACGTTTTTAAATAATATACTTTTTTCATTTCTTAATATTTATTATTTCCTGATTAAAGGGAATTTAAACAATTTCAAAAACAAAATAAGATGAATTCCCTATGTAATCTATTATATTTATCAAAAAAATAATCAATATGCATTTTACATTAGAAGTTTTACCAAAAACTAGAAAGTCATTTATTAAAATAATAGAAAGTATTTCTTTAGACGATTTGAATAAAATACCAAAAGGTTTTAATAATAACATTATTTGGAACATAGGCCATATTGTTGTTTCACAGCAATTACTGGCTTATAAATTGTCGGGTTTACCCATGGTGGTGAGTGATGAGTTGGTTGATAAATATAGGAAAGACTCAAAACCTGAAGGTGCAGTAACTCAAGAAGAAGTTAACGAAATAAAAGATTTATTATTTACTACTATCGATAAGACAAAAGATGATTACAGTAATAATATTTTTAAAAATTATAATGAGTACACAGTTTCAACCACAGGAAACACTTTAACCAATATTGATGAAGCCTTTGAATTTATATTATTTCATGAAGGCATTCATTTAGGCTATGTTTTGGCATTACTTCGAACCCTTAAAAACTAAAAACGAACTTACTTTGTCGATAGGAATTGTAAAATCGATAATTCCTGTGGAATAAGCTGCAATTTCATAGGTATTGTAAAGCAAAATAATGCCTTCTTCATTATATCCTAAATTAGCAGGTAATTGAAAATTGTCAGGATCAAAAATAATATCGTCTTCGTTTAAAGCAGCTTCATAGTAAGGTTTTGCAGCGGCTTTAAAAGCGGCTTCATTTTTAAACAGTTTATTGTTAGGAATACGGTTGCCGGTAGCTGCGTCAAAATTTATAAAGGAAATATTTGTTATGCCATGAGCACCACCTGTATTCATATAGGAGGTAATGGCAATACTTATAATTTCAGAAGATTCAAAAAGTATCTCACCATCTATTTGGACTTCCCAAGGAGCGGTACTATCTGGAAAATCAGTATTAAAATCATTGTACTCATCATTAAACAAGGTAATACTTTCTTCAATAGATTTTGACGTACTGCTATCTGCTTCTCCAACATGTAATTCGGCAATAACAACCTTACTAATTTCAGAATTTATATTGACTGAAATCAAATCAGTTCCAATGGCATTGGGGATGTTAATTTCAACTAATTTGTTGTTATCGGTAGTTATATTAATCTCAATAAAGGTCGTTTTCAACTCCTCATTACACGATAATAAGACGAAAAAAGAAACAATAATTAAAAGTGATTTTTTGTAAAACATATATATTTAATTAACCTCCCTTAAAGGTAATTATTGCATTTGAATACAGCGAATAAAAAGTGATTTTTGTAAAGAATTTTAGTCTAAATAATAAATATAACCCACATTTAACCAAAGTAACCAGTCGTTATACTTATTAGATGCTAATTGGTGGTCAAGACCGTCTACGCTATCATTAAAATAATATTGCCATCTCAAGTTTAACATTAAATCGGAAAGTTTATTAACCTTATATCTAACCCCAACACTAGTTACTAAAGAAAAAGTACTTCCAGGAGAAGCATCAACAGATCCTGGTTCCCATAAAGAGTAAAAATTACTTGGATTGGTTACGTCGCCAACTGCGGTTGGGTCTGGATTTGCATAGGTAGTACTTACTTTAGGATTAAATGATGTATAATGAACTCCTAAACTTATAAATGGCGCATAATTATAAGCAAATGTTTCAAAAGCATGTATTTCAAGAGGGAAAAACTCAAGTTCGGTTCCTAAATCTAAATTCGTTGCTTTGCCTTCATGTGCTCTTAGCCTTTTTGCATCTTCTGAGGTTTTTGAAGGATCAACCCATCTGCCAAAATGATTTAGAGTAATCTTATTAAAAGAAATTTCATTTCGTATTTTAAAGTGCTCGTCAAAATAGGTGATGGGACGTCTAAAATTATAGTTGCGTTTGTATGAGAAGTTCATATAATGAACAATACCTATACCAAAACCAGAGTTACCAAAATTTGTTGATGCATTATCCCTAACCCCATAATCTGACCTAAATTCAACAGGACCAGCAACAATGCCTATTTCATGAGAAGAGCCTAATTGAGAGAAAGCTGTTTGATAAAAAACAAACAAACATAAAAATAAAGCTAACCGTTTATAGTTTAGCATAATAAGGTTCTGTTTTTTGAGGCATTATTAATAACAAATATAGAAAAACTAGATTAACAAACAAATATTTATAATTTGCGAGAAACCTCACAAAATTATTTATTGCGAAATTCAATAAAAAATGAGGTTTTTTTTAAAGATAACGTATCTTTGTAGTCGTTAATTGTGTATTTGATAAAAACGATGCCATTTTATACTAAAAATGAGACGTATCGTTCACATTAAAATTCAGTTAAAAACACGAATTTGACAATTTTTTATATAATTAAATACTAAAATATGAAAAGTGATATTGAAGCATTTTTAGATCTTGTAAAAGTTAGAAATGGTAATGAACCGGAATTTTTACAAGCGGTTGAGGAAGTAGCTGAAACAGTACTTCCTTACATAATTCAACACGATATTTATTACGGTAAAAACATTTTATTAAGAATGGTTGAGCCAGAACGTGTTATTTCATTCAGAGTATGCTGGGTTGATGATTCAGATGAAATTCAGGTCAATAGAGGTTATAGAATTCAAATGAATTCTGCTATTGGACCATATAAAGGTGGGTTGCGTTTTCATCCAACGGTAAACTTGAGCATTTTAAAGTTTTTAGCTTTTGAACAAGTGTTTAAAAACAGTTTAACCACATTACCTATGGGTGGTGGAAAAGGAGGAAGTGATTTTGATCCTAAAGGGAAAAGTGATGGTGAAATTATGCGTTTTTGCCATGCTTTTATGAGTGAATTATCCAAACATATTGGGTCTAATACGGATGTGCCAGCGGGTGATATTGGAGTTGGTGGAAGAGAAATTGGATTCTTATTCGGCATGTATAAAAAATTAAGAAATGAATTTACCGGTGTGTTAACCGGAAAAGGACTTTCTTGGGGAGGTTCATTAATCAGACCCGAAGCAACAGGCTACGGGACTGTTTATTTTGCTGAAAAAATGTTAGGAACGAAAGGGCTTAATTTTAAAGGAAAAACGGTTGTTGTATCAGGTTCTGGTAATGTGGCTCAATATGCTGTTGAGAAATGTATTCAGTTAGGCGCAAAAGTATTAACTATGTCTGATTCATCAGGATATATTCATGACGCTGAAGGAATTGATGCCAAAAAATTAGCATTAGTAATGGAGCTTAAAAATGTAAAAAGAGCCAGAATTAGTGAGTATCTAGAGTCTTATCCAAAAGCAAAATTTGTTAAAGGTAAAACACCATGGGAGGTAAAATGTGATATAGCCCTACCATGTGCTACACAAAATGAACTTCATATTGAAGATGCTAAAATGCTTATAAAAAACGGATGTATTTGTGTAAGTGAAGGTGCTAATATGCCATCAACCATTAATGCCGTTCATGAATTTCAAAAAGCAAGAATATTGTATGCTCCAGGAAAGGCCTCTAATGCCGGAGGAGTAGCAACTTCTGGATTAGAAATGACTCAAAATTCATTAAGATTTAATTGGACAAGAGAAGAAGTTGATTTAAAATTAAAAGAAATTATGTCTAACATACATAATTCTTGTATTGAATACGGAAAAGAAGAAGATGGCTATATTAATTACGTAAAAGGAGCAAATATAGCAGGATTTGTTAAGGTGGCCGATGCTATGTTAGCACAAGGAGTTGTTTAAGATTCTTACTATCTTAATATAATTAAACAGGGTTGCTATTTAGCAACCCTGTTTGCTTTGGGTTATTTATATAAACAAAGCCCTAAAATTTATATCTTGCAATAGAAATAATGGTTATAAAAAATGATTAGAAATCCCTTACCAGATTTAAAAAACTACGAATTTGAAGAAGTTGCATTTAATGAATTAATGCAAAACCGAATTAATAAAATTCTTATAGTTTGTTCTAACTATGATTATTATATGTTAGAAGAAGATGGTAGAATAGATGAGCGAATTTTTAATGAATATACAGATTTAAATTTAAGATACCCTCCAAATTTTATACATGCAAACTCTGCAAAAAGAGCAATAAAATTAATGGATGAGGTCAAAGTTGACTTGGTCATAACATGGCTTGATATTGGAAATTATAATGCTTTTGAAACTTCAAAAGAGATCAAAGAAGCTTATCCAGATGTTCCAATAGCCGCATTGAGTTTTTACTCTTCAGAATTGAGAACTAAATTGCAAAAAGGGAATAAAGGGATTATCGACTTTGTTTTTCATTGGAATGGGAATGTTGATATTTTCTTGGCAATTATTAAATTAACCGAAGACCGGATGAATGCCAACAGAGATATCAATCAAATTGGTGTAAAGGCTATTTTGATGGTGGAAGATTCATTAAAATTTTATTCAAGGTATTTGCCCATTATATATAAGATTATTTTAAAACAAACACATGCTTTTATGTCGGAAGGCCTAAATGAACATAGAAGTATGATGGTTATGAGAGGGCGCCCAAAAATTTTATTGGCAACAACGTACGAAGAAGGATTATCACTTTTTGAAAAATACAAAAGCAATCTCTTAGGCGTAATTTCAGATGTTAATTATTTTAAAGATGGTAAACGAGATCCGAATGCGGGATTTGAATTATTAAAATATGTAAGAAGTTCGCAACGTTATTTCCCTTTTTTAATTCAATCTTCTGACAGTAATAACGAGAAAATAGCTATAAAATTAAAAGGTAAATTTTTATACAAACATTCAGAAACATTAGGTACCGATTTAAAAAATTACATTAACAAATATTTTTCTTTTGGTGATTTTGAATTCTGGGATCCCGAACAAATGAAAGTTTTAGCGGTTGCTAAAAATTTGAGTGATTTTCAAAAAGCATTAAAAACGGTTTCTAAAGAATCTATTGCGTACCATTCCAAACGAAGCGAATATTCTAAGTGGTTAAAATCGAGAGCCTTATTTCCGTTAGCTAACCTATTTAGCAATGTTGAGTATGAAGACTTCGAAGATGTCGAGCAAATAAGGCGATTCCTGATAGATGCCATTAGTGTATACAGAATTTACCGTTCGCGAGGTGTTATCGTAAAATTTGATAAAGAAAGGTATGATGAATATTTGGGGTTTGCAAGAATAGGAGAAGGCTCTCTTGGTGGAAAAGGACGCGGACTAGCCTTTATAGATTCATTTTTAAAAAGGCATAAACTTTTTAGAAAATTCGACAATGTTCATATTTCTATTCCACGAACGGTTGTTATTAGTACCGAGGTTTTTGATGAATTTATGGAGCAACATGACTTAATTAGGTTTGTAGCTAAAGTAAATGATGATGATGAAATTTTAAATAAATTTATTTCAAAATCGTTGCCTCAATGGGCATTAGATGATGTTCAGGCATTTTTAAATGTTGTTAAAAGACCAATAGCTGTTCGTTCCTCAAGTGTTTTGGAGGATTCACATTTTCAGCCTTTTGCAGGGGTATTTGCAACCTACATGATTCCGAATACTAACAATGGAGATATGTTAGAAATGGTGTCCAATGCCATAAAATCGGTTATGGCATCTGCTTTTTTTCAAGGTAGTAAAGTCTATTTAAAGGCAACATCACATACTATTGAAGAAGATAAAATGGCGGTTATTCTTCAAGAACTAACAGGAAAGCAATATGACGACGTATATTACCCAAATATATCTGGCGTTGCCCGCTCCATTAATTTCTATCCTATAGGAAATGAAAAACCAAATGAAGGGATAGCAAATATTGCCTTAGGTTTATGAGAAATTATAGTGGGTGGCGGACGTAGCTTACGGTTTTCTCCAAGTCATCCAAAAAAAGTCTTACAATTATCATCTCCAGATTCAACTCAGCGAGATACACAACAGTATTTTTATGGTTTAGATCTAGATCCTAAAAGCTATAAAGCTTCAACCAGCGAGGCGATCAATAAAAAGAAGATTACGATGAGGGCTGCTAAAAACCACCCATCTTTAAAATTTGTTGCCTCCACTTACGATTTACAAAATAATATTATCAGACCAGGTGTTTTACATGATGGAGTTAGGGTGGTGACTTTTGATAATGTTTTAAAATATAACACATTTCCGCTGCCCGAAATTTTACAGGATTTACTGCGCATCGGACAACGCGAAATGCGGAATCCCATTGAAATAGAATTTGCAGTAAATTTAGATGTTCCCAAAGGGCAACCTAGAATATTTAGCTT
>Ga0208305_10000141_pt1 | contig 41107 bp, 20 predicted proteins | sample ColrivemetaGS741_FD_187605 | JGI IMG/M metagenome (GOLD analysis project Ga0208305, IMG submission 187605) | Estuarine microbial communities from the Columbia River estuary - Flood tide ETM metaG S.741 (SPAdes) (version 2) | ecosystem: Environmental > Aquatic > Marine > Intertidal zone >... | reverse complement strand
CTTTCAAGAACAGCTAATGAATTTAATACAGTGTCGCCGAGTCTTACAGTAATTTGTTGTTGGGCTGCTGCTTGCTGGCCTCCGACAAAATTTGGATCAGCGGCTAATCCTAGCATTGTTGCTCGTTGTTGATCAAGATCTCTTTGTAAGAACCCAAATTCTGCGCCTAAATACGGAGCAAATCTTCCTAGCTCTTGCATTACTCCTTGCGACTCTTGAGCATACACTACTTGCAATTCTTGAGACAATCTTCTAACTGCTGCGTCGTCGCCTCGAGCCGTTGCGGCATTAATTTCACCTAACAACGCAGTAGTCATTGGTTTTAGTGCTGCTTCAATTTCGTTACCTGGTGTCGGTAATCCTACTCCGCTAATAAAACCTTCAGCTAACCCACTAGCTCCGATAGCAGCAACAGTGTTACTAAACCCAACAAGTGCTTGAGTCATTTTTGGGTTAGTAATTAGATCCATTTGTCTAGCTAACGCACCTGGAGTTTCCATGATTGCTTCAGTTGCTTTAATTTGCTCACTAACACTCATGCCTGTAGTTTGAGCAAGTATAGTTTGTCTTCTAATATTTTCTTCAAGGGCGTCGTTCATTCCTTGAACGTTTCCCTGCATCGAAGGACCGTACAAACTAGCAAAGGTCGACGAGTAGCCAACAATTTCATTAACTGACAAGCCTAAAGCTTTAAATTGTTCAACACTAAACTCAGTGTCTCGATTAATGCTTTCTCTAAGCATTAATAGCTGATTCATAGCTTCGTCGCCAAGAAGCCCGGTGGCACGTAGCTGATCAATTCTGCCTTCAGCAAACTGAGTCATTTGATCTTGTGTTAAGTTTAGAGAAGCAGCCATGTCGCTAACATTTTTAAGCGAATCAAGAATTACGCCTGCTTGTCCCATTGCGCCAGCGGCGTCGGCACTTTTAACTGCTTCGGTTATCGGTACTTGAAGATTTTGAGGTATGCCGACAACATTCATATTAGTTCCGATGTCACCAGAACGGTTCTGTGCTGCGGTGAAACCTTTAGAAGCTAACCTGTTAACTTTTTGAATAACCCCGCCTAGTCCGCTAGCTTGAGCAGCGGTATTATTAAGAGCATCACCGGCGTTCTGCGCTGACTGACCTAGGTAGTCGGTATTAGCGCTTTTCTGTGATGATAACGCTTGGATTATTGCCTCTGCTAAGACGGCTGGGCTTACTGAAACTGTATCTACCATTTTTTTTAACTACCTAAATATCGAGGCTAAATATGCTATAGTTATTTAGTGGAATAAATTATGAGCTTTTTAGAAAACTACAAAAGACAACCTAAGCTTTTTATTGACCTACCTTCGAGTGGTGAATTTTATAGCGACGGTGTGTTTGAAGATAATCAGTTCGTGCAAATACCAGTGTTTGCTATGACCGCAGCTGACGAGATTATTACTAAAACACCCGATGCTTTGTTTTCTGGGCAAGCAGTTGCTAGTATTTTAGAAAGTTGTATTCCGCTAATTAATGATCCATGGAAACTAATCAAAACTGATTTAGAATATATTTTAAACGCTATACGATTAGCTTCTATAGGCAATACAATTGATATGTCTTCGACTTGTTCAGTTTGCGGTACTGAAAACACAGTCGAAATTGAATTACAGTCAGTACTAAGTCACTATGATCAAATACCGCACAAATCAGAGTTTACATATAAAGATTTAATAATTACGCTTCGTCCGATTACATTTAAACAAATGTCTCAACTAGGGATAGAGTTATATCAAAAACAGCGAACTTTGTATCAATTACAGTCAGCTGAAATGTCGCAAGACGAAAAAGTAAAACAAGCAACTACAGTTTCTCAAGAAGTAGTCAACCTTACAACTAAAACACTAGTACAGTACATTGTAAGTGTTGCTAACGGCAGCGACGCCGAATACGATAACAAAAAAATTAATGATTTTATTAATCAAAACGATAGCGAAATATCAAAACTTTTCTTAGCAGAGATAACAAAGTTTGTAGACATAATTTCATACCCTTCACTACAGGTACAATGCGCAGGCGAACTTGAGTCAGGTGAGAATTGTACTAACAAGTACAGCGTAACCTACAACAGTGACTATTCGAGTTTTTTCGGGAATCTATTATAACTCTCTCGGAGTCTGAGATCGAAGAGTTAATTGAAAAATTTGAAAATCAAATTAAAGAAATAAAATATCATTTGTATAAAACAGGTTGGTTTATGCGTGGGTTTGTGTCATACCAAGATCTTATGTATACGCTCGGCCGAGAAGATATTAATATACTCCAAGATATTATTAAAGAAAATCTCGAAGCAACTAAAGAAAGCGGAATGCCTTTCTTCTAAACAACGTTAGATTGCTGTATTGCTTGAAGTTTAATTTTTTCTTCTGCTTTTGCGTTAGTCCTCGCAGAGCGCTTTAATATTTTCATAAGCTTTCGATATGCTGCTGGATCAGTTGCTTTGAAATCTTTTTTAGCATCGTTGATGATTCCTGTGAACACTTTGCTCATTTGTTCAATGCGTTTACTGTCTTCAATCGTGTTAGTATTTTCTAAGAGTGTGTCTTCGGTAAATTTTTCTTCCCAGCGATCCATCTGCGCATCAACACCGCACATAACGTTAATAGCACTGCGACTAGCAAGTCCTCGCATGAGTTTGCTAGTTAACCAATCAGCAAAAGGTTTACCCCAAGCAGGTAATGTCTGAGCTAGCTTGTTAGCAAAATAAGCACCAGCGCCGGTAACAAGGACAGCAGCTATCGCAATAAGAACACCAGCAACTCCGCCTGCTGGTGATATAATTCTAATCATATTAGCAACAGTTCGAGCTACGGTCATTCGTGTTGCAATAGCGCCAACTACTCCCGGTAAGAATCCATAGAGTCTTCTTGATAACTCGGCAGCTAAACTGTCACCGTCTGGACGTCGAAGGAAAGGATCAAGCACTGGGTCTTCAGCTGCTATGTAGCTTGAACCTTGATCGCATGGACTTTTCACTCCGTCTGACCTAGTAGAAAACCCAGTTATGTAGTTGTAATATTCAGTAGCCCAGCCAGCAAACTCTGCTGCGCCGATCCACATACCTATTTTAAACATGCCGCCGATAATCGGAATCTTCCTAATAACAGCAGATACTTTTTTAGCTTTATTAGGTTTAGAAAGTTTTTTTACTTTTTTGCCTAACTCACTAGCATCAGTTTTACTTGGCTTTACTAAAGGCTTTTTTGGATCATTAGCAGGCTGTGATTCCTTGTCAAGCATTGCTTTTAGTTTGTCGTCAACGTCGTCTTCTCTAATGTTTAATTCTCTGAGTCTCATAGTTTAACCTTTGATTTGATCTTTAGCCATTTCTTTAGCCTGCTTTAGTGTACGTCTCCACTCTGCTAGCTTTTCTTGATCGCCTTCAGCTTGAAGCTCTTGATCTATTTCTTTAAACACTTGTTTAATTGTTACTGCTAGATCCATTATAGCAAAAGTATCAACAGCAGCACTCCTAGTTGACTCTTCATCACGGTCTTGGTCTTCGTCGTCTTGTGCTGCTTCGGACAAGTCAGCACTACAAAGCTTTTGAAGATTCCTACTAGTAGTTAGCTGTTCCATAGCAAACTGCGCTACAACATCAGCAGCACCGGGTCCCCATTTGTCAACACTTTTTAACATTTTGTTAATCCAGTAAGAAACTATCCAGCCAGCACCTATGCTAAGTATAGCAGCCGCTGTACCTATTAGAATGCCCGGACCAGTAGCGCCAGACACTGCAAAAGCAATTCTTCCAATAGTTTGGAATAACACTGCGCCAGTTGCTACTGAAGTTAGTAGTGTAGGTATTACACCGTAAATTAGATTAGACATTCTCGGTGTAAATGCTTCAACGTTGTAACTGTTTAGGATATCTTTAAAGCCACCACCGTAGTAATCTAGACGGTAAGTTGTATCTGCTTCGTCGCTGTATATGTCAACAAATGGATCGTTATACGGATCGTAGTTTGAATCTAAACAAGGTGCTGTGTAATCGCCTAGTTGTGTAACACGAGCTGCTCCTGTATTGTAAGAGTACCAGTCTGCTAAAAACTTTGCGCCTTTGCCTGCTACAAGTACTGGTCCGAGCCATGTCATCATCCCACCAGCGAGTCTACTGCCGAACAGACTGTTTATCTTGCCAGCTATACTTGTTGGTCGCTTGCCAGTTAGCTTACTTGAATCAATTGCTGCCTGAGATTGACGGGCTGGCGTCTTACTTGGTCTATCACTATCTAAACCTCCGGGTCCTATGAGCGACGGCGCAGTACGCCCAGGAGGTACGTTCTGACCTGACTGCACGCTAAGTCGGTCACTAGGCGGAGCAGCAAAGCTGGGCCTTGCAGGACCACGATCAGTATCAACTGTTACTGCCGGTGTTGTTGGTTTTGTTCTACCACTCGGTGTTGGCTGTACTTTTGGCTCACCTGCTGGAGCAGTAGCTGTAGTCGAACCTGCTTTTGGGTTTTTCTTTTTTGGCTTTTTCTTTTTTGACTTTTTTTCATCAGCTTCGTCGTCGTCAACATGCCCAAAACCTAAATACGGAGGAGTGTCGTCTTCTGCCACGTATAAATTTTCAAAGTTATCTCGATTGCTTAGTTTAGTAGTTTTAATTTGATCATTGCTACTTACAAAGTCAGATTGTTTCATGAGTAATCCTTAAATGCCTATTTAATGTATTTATGTCTCAACTTCGTTGATCCATGTTATCGTTTGTCTTGCTCAGCTATCGCTATCGCAAACAAACTCAACATCTTACTTCGTAAGTACTAGAGTTTCTAAGAGTAGTTAAGTGTTAAGTACTTTTTTTAAGAGTTACTAGAAGAGATATTTCTGTAGATTAATCTGCTCAGACGGAACCTGTTTAGGGTTCCGTCATAAAGAAAAATTTTGTTTTTCTGTGAGTATCACCACCCGTGACATGGAAATAGGTGTTTAAAGTTTATACACACGTTCAACGGGCTCTGACCTTTCCCTTACCTACGTCGACATCACGTAACAGTGTTACGTTACCTGTACTCTCGTTCCTACGTGTACAGTTTTTATGAACATAGTGTGTTTGTGATCAACAGCATTGACCTATATCAACTTACCGCCTCTGGGCGTTGGCTCAATATGTTACGTGTCTAGGTCTCTATCCCTAGCTTTTCCACAGCGGCTCTTTTATTTCCGGCCCGCCAACCTTATGTGCTGTATGGTTGCCTAAAGTTTAGTTTTACCATTTTCATTGCCTAAGTACTCTTTTAATATTTTAGAACCACCAATGCGTACATTAATAATACCATTGTAATAGTCGTCTGATTCTAAAACTCGCCTTTCGAATTGTTCACGTGCTTCAAGATAACTTGCTATGCCTCTGCTTGGACACAGGTGTAGTATCTCTCTTGTAAACTTTTCTTTGCCTATTTCTTCAATGTCTCTAAGTAGATTGTCTGAAGATCCCCAATAGTCTCTCCATTCACTTTCTACTGTAGTGCGCCTTTTTCTTTTCTTACCTTTAAGTGGTGGCCTTGTTTTTGTTGCCTTAGCGTTTTTCTTGCCTATATACTTTCTACCATTTGTTGTATTAGTGATTAGGTAAACAAAACCTTCACACTCAATTGGTAGAGTATCAACTTTTTTGCCTTGGTAAGTCCACTCCATACTGTATGTATGCTAGGACTTAGTTGGTGCCTTTATTCTTGGGTTTTGTTTTTCGTTTTTGATAAAATTCAGTTTGTATTTCTTTTTGCCTTTTGCGTGCCAGTCTGATTATGTTTCTTAAGTGCCTTCTGCCTGCCAAGTGCGTTCTCACGCTGTGCCTTTTATTAAAATCTGTGTGTGCCTGATAATATTTTAAGTATTCTTCGACAAGCTTTTCGTGAGTACTTTCGTCGTCGAAGTTATTTTCGTCGTCGCTCATTAGTCAACTACGTCCAAGTCTGTTGCGTAAGAAGTAAAACCTGATTCTTTAATTACTCTAAGTACATGATTTACTCTACCTACTAGTTCTTCTTTGTGCGATATAAGGAAAACATTCTTGCGACCTTCGCGGCCCATATGCTTGATAACGCCCAGTGCGTGTTCAACACCAGCAGAATCCATTCCACTGTCGATCAATTCGTCGATGAACAGTAGGTTAATGTTCTGGTATAAGTTTTCCCATACGTCACGGAACGCAAAACTTAGTCCAAGTATAAGTCTGTTACGTTCGCCTCGACTCAGATTGTCAAAGTCGAGGTCTTGACCAAGCTGAGTAATCTCAACACTTAGGTCATTTTGGAATGCTACTTGGTGCGGAAGACCAAGTCTAGAAAGATAAGAAGTAAGTCTGTTGTTCAAGTAGCTCAAGTTTTGATCAATAATTTTCTTACGAATGAAACTATCCTTGTTTGTAAGAAGTTTCAACAAGAACTCTTGGTGCTCTTGGTAGTGAGTAAGCTCGTTTACTGAATCCCAATTGATTTCTTGAAGCGCTGAAGCAGACAATTCATCAATTTGACTTTGGTATGGATCGTGCTCTTGCTCTTTTGTTTCGAGACTGTGCTTGAGCCCGTCAATATTCTGTCTATGTTCGTATGCTTCTTTCATAGATTCGTAAAAAACAGTAGGCTTAGCGTCAATGTCACCGATTATCTTAATGTTTTCGAGGGTTTTCTCGGCTTTTTCTGTTACTTCTTGTAAATAGACCTGGCTCTCTTCGAGCTCTTTGGTCTTTGTGCTGAGGATCTCTTGCTTCTTGTCTTCGTGAAGTGGTTGATCGCATGTATAGCACTTTGCATCTTCGAGTCCGATAAGGTCTTTGTTGATTTTATCAACACTTTTCTGTGCTCTTGATTGAGCAGCTTCGGAAGATGCTAAGGTTTTCTGTAAATTTTCAAGCTCTGTGCTAATTGTTTGCCAGTTTTGTAGCTTTTCGTGTCCTTCGATCTCAGAATCAATGTCAAGTTTGCTTAGTTCTTGTATTGCTTCTTCGAGTGCTTTAATGTCAGTGCGTTTTTTTGCTTGCCATGCCTTCTGAGTGCGACCTAAGCTGGTAATTGTATCTTCGATTCGTTCGTTAGCTGACTGAACAGCGTTAATACGATTAGTTTCAGAGTCAATAGCAGCTCTGGTGTTACGAATCTCTTCCTTTAAAGTCTCAGCCTTCTCTGAAAGGATAGTAATACCGAGTAACTGCTCAATAATAGCACGTTGATCGTTGGTTCGCATTGCCAAAAATGGCTCTGAGTAGGTGTTAAGCGCTACGATATGCTTAAACATGTCATGGCTCATACCTAATAGGGTATTAATAGCCTCTTGTGTCTTACGACTATCACCTTGAGACTCGTCAGTCATCTCTTGCTCTTGGTCATCTACGTAAAATTTTGTAAATGTAGGTGATCTACCACGCTCAATGCGATATTGAACATTGTTTTTCTCGAAATTCAACGTTACTAACATATGTTTACCATTTGTTTTGTTAATAAGGTTGTTTCGTTTGATGTTAGTTAGTGCTTGGCCGTAGAGGGCGTAGGACAATCCGTTAATGATTGTCGTTTTGCCTGTCCCGTTTCGTGAGCCTGAGTCGTCACCTCCTTGATCTAAGTTTTCACCAAGCACTAGAGTGAGCTGTTCTTGATCAAACCGAACTGCCTGGGTTTGATTGCCGACGCTCATAAAGTTTTTAACTGTTAAATCTTTTAATAGAATTGTCATAGTTTCATTTGCTTTGGATCAATGCTGATTTCGTTAATACAAATATCATCGGGTTGATCTATTATCCATTTAATATACACGGCTGCTTGAGAAATGTCAAGACATTTTCGGTCAGGATGCTTTTCTTGATTGTTGGAAAGAGTACCAAAGCTAACATAGGTAATCTTTGGGCCTTCGCCCCATACCCCGCCTAGTGCTAACGTATTGGAATAATCACGCAGCGCTTTCTTTTCAGCGTTGTACAACCAAGCTTTGCCGTTTTTAACACGATCAGTTGTGCTGCCAACAGTAATGATGTGGGGTCTGTGGTTTTCTTCTACGCATTTTTTGTAAACCTTGTCAAGTAGTACAGTTTGATTAAACTTCCACAGCGCACTATTAATAATAACAGTATTGTAATGCGTGACGTATTGAGCAAACGCATCTTGTTCGTTGCTCTTACATAAGTCATAACCGTTTTCACGTGAGGCAAACCAAGCATCAGGATACAATTTGTGTAATTCTTTAGCTAAGCCAAAGTTTTTATTACCGGATATCAGTATCATAGATTTAAATAAATGTCCAACAGCGTTTTTTGATCAAAAGAATCAGATTCAATCGCAACAATTTCACGAGAAACAATTTCATCAACACTTTCGAACTTGCTAATATCAAGCTCGGTAGTAATTTCGTCGATTTGCTTTTGAGGTATAAGTGTAATTTCTCTACAGTCGTGTTGTTTGATATATGTTTCTTTAATAAAGCTTGCTTCTTCGTAGCTAATTGGAATGTCAATGGCCACTCGCAAGTACATCTTGTCTTTGATAATAGTATTATCCGGATCAAGTAGCTCGGATAGTTTTACTGTGCGGTACTTAGGGCAGTTATCCCAGTCAATATACTGAGGCTCACCGTCGTTCTCACGATCGAGTACTACCATACCACGCTTATCGTCCCACGCATCTGAATAGTTGTGCGGGAAAGCATTACCAATATAATGTATATTGCCCTTTACTTGTCGCTTGTGGAAGTGACCTGAGAACACATACTTCTGATTAACAAAGTGTGTAGCACGTAGATCACCATGCTCGGGCATTTGAACATGTGCGTTCATAAGGAATGTAGGAAGTTCGAAGTGTCCGAACATGTATTTGCTCTTAGACTTCTCAATGTTCTTCCATTCGTTGCCTACTAGCCAGGGCACAAGCGCTACATCGTCGAATTCAGTATACTGGTCGACTAAGGTAATGCCCGGAATGTGTCTCGCAAACTTTGTAGAACTAATGTCTCTACGATCTTTATAGAACAAGTCATGGTTGCCATCGAACATATAAAAATTGTCGAAGGCTTCCCCAAGCTTTTCTAATGATCGCACAGTTGAATCAAGTGTGGAAAGATTGACACTACTACGATTGTGATGCCAATCTCCACAGAAGATTCCTGTTTCGCAATTATTTGCTTTTGCTTGTTCAATAAACCAATCAACGAATTCTTCGCAGTCAGCATTATGAACTTTACTATTACTTTTCATACCGAAGTGAATATCGGTAAAAATGGCAGCTCGTTTAAACAAATTGTCCTCGTGTATGAATTCTCATTTATACTATAATAGTATATATCAGGCCATGTTGTCAAGACATTTTTTATTTTTTCTCAGGATTATTTGCTTCCCACTCACGTGATGCCTGTCGAGTGTAACTTGGGGTCATGTCGTTCATTTCAAGAATGTCATCACGAATAGCTTGATTGCGTTTTTCTAAGTTAATTACTCTTACAAAACTGTTAGTAACAGCAGCAGTGTAATAAGCAAATGGGTTGGCTGACTTAGATTCGTCAAACTGTAAACCAATTTGTGTTAGCTGTAGAATAGCTTGACCACGCATCTCGTCGTTGTAAGTATAACCTCTTACATTACCACGAGTAGCATAACGTTCGCATAACTTTATCCACATATGAGCAAGTTTGTTTGTAACCTTGCCGTGATCCTTGCTAAAGTATCCGTTTTCCATTCCTCCGACCCAGTGACTTTTACCAACACAAACTAATTCGTCGTTTTCGTTAAATTTGTAATGTTGAAACGCAGGAAAGTTTAGTTTGGTTTTTGTATCAGCAGTTGTCTTTGGAGTTTTCTTTCTGCCTGGTTCTTCGGGAATATGATCAAACGTCATAACTCTAAAGATGAGTTCGTCTTTTTTCATTTTCTTTGGATCATGCTCGCATTCGGCTAACTTTATTTTTTCGCCAGCTGCTTTTCTTTCGTCGAACATTCTAGTTTGTAATCGCTTTGCTTTGTTTCTTTTTGCTTCAGCAATTGTATTTCGATTTATTTTAGCAAGGCCTTGTTCGAGGGTACCGTGCGGGCCTTGTAACGATATAATTAAATCAAATTGATTATGTGTATCTTCGGTATAGCTACAGAAATTAGTCTTAGATTTATGTATCTCTGACAGTATATCTTTATTATTTAAGTAGTTATGTTTTCTCATTTATTTTTAAATCCTAAATAGAAGTTTATTAAAATTCTATATTACTTATAATATAATATACGTACGATATTGTCAACTAAATAAGTTATCAAAGAGGATAAAAAAATGGCTCTAGAGTTTATAGAAAATCCAACAGCAGAAGCACAAAGTAGATCGTCGCAAGATCCTAGGTCTACTTCGGAAAACGTGTCTGGGAGCTCTATTATATACGGAGATAACAATGCTCAGAACGTAGACGCAGCTAACGAAATATATGATACTGAAAATTATGTTAGTAATCTAAGAAAGCGTAACTTACCAAACGGAGCAAACCCAGCACCGCTGCCTTTTGTAACAGCAAGGTGGAAAGCGTCAGGTGCTCCGGACTGGCGAGTAAAGCTAACTATACCGTCGGGTATTAGTTTCGGACCATTACACGGAAGTCTAGCACGTACCGGCGGCCTGATGTTCCCGTACACTCCTAACATTAGTTATGGCACAGGCGCAGACTATTCAGAAATGACTCCAACTCATGCGCTGTATCCCTATGTTGTGTATCAAAACTCAAGAGTTACTGATATTTCTATTAGTGGAACATTTACCTGTCAGAATCAAGAAGAAGCAACATATATCATTGCTGCGCAACACTATTTTAGCACAATGACTAAAAGTGCTTATGCTGGCAGTTCGAATCAAGGTTCGCCACCGCCGATTGTATTCCTAAATGGATACGGTCAGTATATGTTCCAAGATGTACCGGTAGTAGTTTCTACCTGGAGTATAAACTTACCAGCTGACCCCGACTACATTCAAGCATCAACTGGTACTTATGCGCCTACTAAGTGTGAAATATCATGTAATCTAAAAGTAGCATACAGCAGAAGCAAGACACAGACATTTAGTTTGCAGAGCTTTGCTGCTGGCAAAGGCGGAGGATTTATGTAATGAGTATTCTTGGATTTGACAGAATCAATTACCACAAAGCTAGTCCTTACTTTAACACTGAAGTTAAGAACGGTTTATATTTAAGCTATCTCACTATACGTCCTGTGCCCGCTCGTTCGAACGATATACTTTATACAATTGAATCTCAGTACACACACCGCCCTGACTTGTTAGCGTTTGACTTATATCAAACCCCTGATTTGTGGTGGGTATTTGCTCAACGTAACTTAGACATTATTAGAGATCCAATTTATGATTTCGAAGCAGGGATAGAAATATTCCTGCCACAGTCTGAGTTACTAAGAGAAACACTCGGAGTTAACTAATGGCTGTAATCAGAACCGACGCAAGCAGAAACGAAGGCGGTGAACGTACACCTCAAGCAACCGCCGACGACAGTTGGAGAACGTGGACACACGAAACGCCAGAGGACTTTTTCTACTTACGGCAGAATAGAGAGTTTCAAGGCTCAGGCGGAAATACGTTACCGTCATCTGGCGGCGGCGCAGCAGCGAGCGGAGGACCTAAAGAAAATCCTCTACATAAGTTTGCTACCTATAGTTGGATGTGGTCTTTGTCGGTTCTAAGTAAATCACAAACAAACTTTCCTGATCCATTAATAGGAAAATTTAAAAATGGAATAACAGTTGCTGAAGATATGGGCAAGTCAGATTATCATTTTGATAATGTTAATGTTAGAAGTCTTATTTCGGCAACTACCGGAATTCGTGGCGCACACTCATTAACATTTGCTTTTGACATTGTTGAGCCATATAGCATGGGTAATTTTCTTAAAGATCTAGACAAGGCATCAAAAGCACAGGGCTTTAAAAACTATGCCGATGCTGGTATGATGTTAGCTGTAAAGTTCGACGGCTATGACGACAGTGGCAACGCTAGTACTGTTGGCCCGTACAACTTTACAGTTAAATTAGTTCAAGCTAAATTTACAGTCACTGAAGCAGGTACAGTTTACAAGTGTTTAGCAGTAGCATGGAACGATCAAGCGTGGAACGACGAAGTAGCAACCATTAAGCAAAATGCCACACTGTCGGGCAGAACAGTTGAAGAAATGTTACTCTCGGGTGCTAATAGCTTAACAGCAGCAATGAATAACATTGAAAACAAATCAACAGAAGCTGGCGCACAAGCAGAAGGTGATCAATTTTATATTGTATTCCCAGATACTAAAACAAGTGCTGAAGAATCATCAATACTTGGAGTACCATCAGCGGGGCTTACTGATTTGCCGGTTGACCACCAACAGCTTTTTGAGTCGCTAAAAGGTACTGGATCGCCAGGCGATGATGGGCAAAATAGTTTAGATAATTTTCAAAACGATATCAACACATACCAGCTTGGTACTAGTAAAAGTTCTCACGATTTAGGTGCGGGAATATATAGCTCCTACAAAGGTAATATGAATGTAATCGGAAAGTCTGAGATCATTAAACAGCCTGAAGATAGAGAAGCGCATGTAAACACTAGCGAAGATAACGCAGCAGCCGACGAAGATCGTATGCGTAATAATCCGCAAAACTCGCTGTTGCCAGGCGATTCGAGAAGTGTACAAATATATGCCGGACAGAAGTTAATTAACGTTATTGAAGAAGTTATCCTTGCTAGTAAATATGGCCGAGAGTACGGCATGTGGAAGCCTGGATCAGAGTCTCCGGGTAAATGTCCTTGGTTTAAGTTACAGTGCTTTGTGTTAGCAACAGATGGACCTAAGGAAGCACAATCGGGGCGTACAGGAAAAATCTATATCTATCGTGTTATTCCGTATCAAGCATCAATGAACAGATTTGCTGCTCCAGGATCTAAAGGCATCGGTGGAACTAATCCTCATAGAATTTACAATTATATCTATACAGGCAAGAACAATGACATTCTTGATCTTGACTTAGACTTTAACTATTCGTTCTATGTTCCGATTGGTAACGATATCGGACAGCTTGAACGATCATCTACTGAAGGCTTACCTGCAGGGCAAACTGATTCTGATCCTAATATGGTGCCAAAGGTTGCTAATAGACCAGACACATTCGGAGATGAGGACAGTCTTACTCAACTAAGTAAGCCTGTTACTAATCCTTCTAAGACAACCGGCGCTCAATTAGTACAGCACCCCGAAACACAGAGTAATAGAAACTGGCACGAGATACTAATGAACTCTAAAGTTGACCTGCTTAGCATAAAAATGAAGATTCACGGCGATCCTTATTATCTTACAAGTAGCGGTTGCGGAAACTATATTGCCGAAGGTGCAGGTAACGTTACTAAAGATGATCAAATAGAATACATACAAAGCGAAGCTGATATTCAAATTAACTTTGAAACACCGTTTGATATGGGCACGCCGTGGTACAAGATGGAACAGTACAAGTTCACAGGCATGTATCAGGTATTAACTATTGACAACAGTTTTACTCGTGAAGGTTTTACACAGGTTCTAAATTGTATCAGACATAGAAACCAAGGAGCCGGCACAGCTTCCGCACCGATTGAAGAAGGTGATATTGGCAACTCGGTAACCTTAGTTGAACCTGGTACAAACTTTAAAGGAACAGTATAAATGGTAGCATCACAAGAAGACTTTAGTACTACTTCTAAACATACTTCATTAGCAACCGGCGTTCGTGTAAACCCAGGCATTTATGTTGGCCGAGTAGAAAACAATCTTGACCCAGGACGAATGGGACAGATCGAAGTAAGCTTATTTGCTTCTGGTAAAGCAGGCTCGAGTATTCCCGGTGACAAAGGAACTGTAGTAGTTGCTAAACGCACAACACCGTTTGGTGGTCAATTATCAGCAGCTGGTCTTACTAAAACAGACGCATATGATAACAATCAGCAAAGCTACGGTCTATGGGCAACGCCGCCGGACGTAGGTACTTTTGTATTAGTGCTTGTTACAGAAGGCGGAGACGGCGAAGCATACTACGTAGGTTTTATTCCTGACCCGTATATGAACGCTAACATGTTTAATAACTTTGAAGCTGAGTATAATAAAAGAGCAAGACCTGCGGTAACTAATGACCCAAGTAGTAACGAAAGACAGCTTAACGAAACGGGACCGTTTAAAGGAAACAGTTCTCCTAGTGCGTCGTTATATGACAACAGAGTTAAGCTAGAAAAAGTTAACGGACTATGGGCAGATCCAGACCGCGGCCCGCAAACTTCAAGTCCAAGAAGAGAGATACCGTCGAACGTGTTAGGCCTATCAAGTGCCGGACCACCGAAGTACTCTGGTCCTATGATGAACAGAACTGCTCACGAAGAAGGAAAGATGGTCGGCGAAAGACCATTCTCAAGACTCGGTGGCACCAACATAGTAATGGACGACGGCAACCCAGGACTACAACGCACAATGCTTGCTAAAGATGGTAAGCGTGAATACGTTCCGGCACCGGGCGGCGAAGACACTATACCTCACAGTGAGCAATTCAGAATTGAAACTCGCACAGGGCATAAAATTATTATGCATAACAGTGAAGATTTTATTACTATTATTCATTCTAATGGTGATAGCTGGATGGAATTTACAGCCAACGGTAAGATCGACGTTTACTCACGTGGCGGCATAAGCATGGCTACTGAGAAAGATGAAAAAGCAGGAATAAACTTTCATGCGCATCAACTTAACATTGATGTAGACGAACTAAACATTTCAGCTAAGACTGCTATTAACATTGAGCAAAGACCAGATCCAGACCAAGATCCTATATTTGCCTTAAAAGTAAAAGACGGTAAGTTCGACGTTCAGGCCACTAAAGGCATTGACATAAGAAATAAAGAAGAGTTTGCTTCAGGCGACACTACTTTTAAGTTAAAATATAACTACGATAACGATGAGTTTGAATTTAATCCTACAAGAAAAACCCAGATAACAACTAGTGATCAAACCATTTCGATTAAAGGCAACTTTATAGTTGCTGGTAATGTACAAGGTAATGATGTCATCACTGATGAGTCGGGGTCTATGGAAGTAGATCCAATACCTTCAGACGATCAACCAATGCAGTATGATGAGATGCCAGAAATGATTCAAGAGTTGCCCGCTAACTTTGAAATGCTCGACGAAGAAAAAGCAAAGTATTCAGATGTTACTGAAACACTAAAAACACCATTAAGACGTGTACCGCGGAAGCAGCCGTGGAAACAAACCGAAAACTTAGATCCTACAAAATACACACCAGAGAAAATTTTGTACGGTGTAGAGAAAACAGAAGATTCAGAGCCGGCATATGCTAAGAATTCTTGGCACTTGGATACAGGTAACGCAAACGTAAAAGTACATGAAGATAGAGGAGGCTACTAATGGCTAAATTAGAGAAAAAACTTTACAAGGAAGTAGTAGTACCATCACGTAATTCTTTCGACTACGGGTTGCCCGGCAGAACATATGTTGGCTTTTCTACTACTGATCCGACTCGCAAAGGCGCAACAGTATATGATTTTGAATGTATTAAACAGGATATCATTAACCACTTCCATATACGTCAAGGTGAAAAGCTAGGCGATCCTACGTTTGGTACTATTATTTGGGATGTACTATTCGAGCCGTTAACAGACACACTTAAAGAAGCCATAACAAAAAACGTTACTGAAATCTGTAACTTTGATCCTCGTGTAGCAGTCGATAAGATCACTGTTGACCAGTACGAACACGGTGTGCAAATTGAAGCTAGTGTGCTGTACAGACCTTACAATTTAACAGAATATATGCAGCTTAGGTTCGATCAAAGAGCTGGGTTCTTGCTACCTACAACGCAGAATATTCAAAGAAGCTCAGTACCGTACGGAGCCAACCTGTCTTAAAAAACACTAGTTTTATCCTGGATAAATATTATATTACGAGGATAACGAAATGTCAACAACAGACAGACAGAATAGACTTTTAGTTGCTGAAGACTGGAAGCGCATTTATCAAAGCTTTAGAAACGCTGAGTTTTTATCATATGACTTTGATAACTTACGCCGTACAATGGTTACTTACCTTAGGACTAATTACCCTGAGGACTTTAACGACTATATCGAATCTAGCGAGTACATGGCGCTTGTTGATCTTATTGCTTACTTGGGGCAAAGCTTTTCGTTTAGAACAGATCTAAATGCTAGAGAAAACTTCCTTGAAACAGCAGAAAGAAGAGAAAGTGTCTTACGTCTAGCTAGGCTACTAAGTTATCATGCTAAGCGCAACCAGTCAGCAAACGGCTTACTGAAGCTACACAGTGTTGCTACGTCTGAACGTATTTTTGACAGCAGCGGACTAAACTTAGCCGGTACACAAGTTGTTTGGAACGATCTAACAAACGCAAACAGTCATGAGCAAATTACAAAAATCCTCAACGCTGCTCTACCTGTGAATGCTGGGATTGGAAATCCAATTGCTAAAGATACAGTAAACGGTGTATACACTGAGCAATACCGTGTTAATTCTAACAACGAAGACTTACCATTGTTTCCGTTTACTCGAGCTGTAAATGGTGTAAACAAAAAGTTTGAAGTTGTAAGTACAAAAATATCCGAAGGGATGATACAAGAAGAAGATCCGTTCTTAGGTAATAAGTTTTCGTTTATATACCAAGACGACGGCAAAGGCAAAGCAAGTGACTCTAACGGTTACTTTACACACTTTAGACAAGGCGAGCTGGTAGACGGCACATTCTTCTTATCTAACCCAACTACTAATCAAGTAGTTGCCATTGACGACATTAACATTAACGAAACTGATGTTTGGCTTTACTCCCTTGATGACGCTGGTAGAGAAGCTGAGCTATGGACAAAGGTTAGTGCTACTGAAGGTAACAACGTAATTTACAACAGTGTTGAAAAAGGCGTTAAGAACATTTACAGTGTACAGACACGTATTGAAGATAGAATGAGCTTGGTATTCGGTGACGGCGTTTTTGGTAATGTGCCAAAAGGTAATTTCAAAGTTTATTACAGAATAAGCGACTCTTCTACAACTATTATTACGCCTAATAACTTAGGTACTATAACAGTATCAATACCGTATATCAGTCATACAAATAAACTAGAAACGTTGTCGCTTACATTACAGCTAAAAACAGCAATTGACAACGGCGCAGCTTCAGAATCAAATGAAAATATTAAAAATAATGCGCCTAGTAACTACTACACTCAGAATAGAATGATTACAGCTGAAGATTACCAAGTAGCTCCGCTAACACGTAATCAAGAAGTTGTAAAAGTAAAAAGTGTCAATCGTACTAGCAGTGGTATTAGTAGATATTTTGATTTAATTGACAGCACCGGAAGATACAGTAAAACTAATCTTTTTGGTAATGACGGTATTATCTACAAAGAAGATAGTACTCGAAAGACTAACTTTATTTACGAAACTAAAACTGACATCGAAGGTGCTATAGAAAACACAATCCAGCCGTTACTTAAAGATTACAACATACGTAATTTTTATTATAACGAATACCCAGTACTGTCTGTTGCTGATAGCAACTATACCTGGGACAGCAAGACAACTAAAACAAATCAAAATACAGGATTTGTAACTGATGCTAGTGGTGAGAATATTCCGCTAGGTAGTTTTTCTAAATCTTCGCTTAGTTTACTAGTACCAAACACACTTATAAAATTTACAGCGCCAGACGGCTTTCACTTTATGGAAGACAATACTTTAATGGCAGGCGCAGCTAACCACACCGGCGCTAAGACGTATATTTGGTCTAAGATAATAAGTGTACAAGGCGACGGTACAGACGCAGGCACAGACAGCTCCGGGGCTGTTAAACTTACTGATAGTATTCCAACTGGCGCTAAGCTTGATAGAGTTATTCCTAAGTTAGCAAACATTATCACCGACGACATAAAAGTTCAAATTATAGATCAATGTTTTTCTAATAACACGTTTGGCTTACGATTTGATAGTACTAGTCAAGAGTGGAAAGTAATTACACTAGACAACTTGGATTTAATTAGCAACTTCTCGCTAACAAAAGCAGGCAATACTTCAAGTGAGCAAGTTGACTCAAGTTGGATATTGTTGTTTGAGCCAGTTGGAAAAAAGTATAACATTACATATCGTACAAGTCGTTATGTTTTTGAAAGCCCCGCTGAGATTAGGTTCTTCTTTGACTCTTCAGATAAAGTATTTGAAACTACATCTGGTAAAGTTATTAAGGATAAAATTTCAGTATTGAGTATTAATACAAAGCCCGATAGCTTAGAATCTTTCACTACTGATTTTGATTGGGAAATCGTAGCAACTGTTAGAGACTCTGACGGATATGTTGATAGTAGTAAAATTGAAATTACATTCTTTGACAGTGACGAAGATGGAGTAGTAGATGACCCTAATTTGTTTGAACAAATAGTTGCCGAAGACATTAACGAAACTAGTAAAGTAGTGTTTAGGAAAAAGCAAACAAATATCGACGGCACTGAGACATACAATTACTTTGATAACTCAAATGATGCTATTGTTATATTTGCTAAGCGTAGTGATTTACAAGTTACCAGCGTTTACGATGATGGGCAAATTTTCTACTTTATACAAGAAAATTTATTCCAGGTTTTAAACAAAGAAACAAGCCAACTGTTGACTACAGCGGATTATGTAGGTTACAAAGGTAGAGACAACATTAAATTCCATTATGTTCATGCTGCGGATAAGGATCGACGTTTAGATCCAAGCGCAAGTAACATAATTGATGTATACATGTTAACTGCTGCTTATGATACGCAGTTTAGGCTTTACTTACAAGATCAAGCAACTTATCCGCTCCCAGCAAGTAGTGATCAACTGTACTTAAATTACAGTACAGAGCTTAACAAAATTAAGTCAATTAGTGATGAAATTGTTTATCATCCGGTTAAGTATAAGATACTATTTGGCAATAAAGCAGACTCTAACTTGCAAGCAACATTTAAAATTGTAAAGAATCCAGAAGTAGTCATTAATGATAATGACTTAATAGCTCAAACACTATCTGCTATTAACGAATTCTTTGCTTTGGAAAATTGGGACTTTGGCGACACGTTCTACTTCTCAGAACTAACGGCATATGTACTACAGCAACTAAGTCCAAACTTGGTAACATTTGTAGTTGTTCCGAATAGTTCATTAGACGTATTTGGTAGTTTGTTTGAAGTAAAAGCAGAAGCAGACGAAATATTCATCAGCGGCGCACGAGTTAGTGATGTTGAGATTATTGACGAAGTGACTGCTACTAAATTACAGACAACTGGCAATATTTCTACAAGTACTACCGCAGTAAATACAGGTATTCAGAGCACGAGTTTAAGTGTATCAACTACAAACTCGACAACAGGAGGTAGCTATTAACAATGGCTTACGATAATTTTCAAGACGAACCAAAGCTTCCAGTAAAAGGAAAGTCAAAGCGTAGAAGTGAAGAACACTTACCTCGTATTTTTAGAACACCTTCTAACTCAAAGTTTCTTGGATCTACATTAGATCAAATGATACAACCCGGTGTTGTAAACAAGCTCAATGGCTATGTAGGACGTAAAACTGCTAAGGCATTTACAGCAGATGACGTGTATGTTCAAGACGTAAGCACTTCACGTGAAGATTATCAGCTGGAGTCGGCAGCCGTAGCTAAAGACGAGTTGGGTAACGTTCTGCTTTATAGAGACTACAACGATTACATGAATAGTCTTAAAAACTACAACAGATCGATCCAAGACCATAACGTAGTAAACGAGCAAGAATTCTATGCTTGGAACCCGTACATTGACTGGGATAAGTTTACTAACTTTAGAGAGTACTTTTGGTTACCAACCGGACCACAAACTATTAGCATTGCTGGCCAAAGCACCGAAGTCGAAAGCACATTTACAGTACGATTAAGTGATAACCTAGACTCGTACAGTTACGTGTTCACGCCGGACGGCGAAACACCTAATCCGTCGCTAACTTTGTACAGGGGCGTAAAGTATAAGTTTGATGTAGACCTTCCGGACTTTCCAATTACGTTTAAGTCTAAGCTCACAACCGACACTGAGTTTGATCTTGATAGCTCTTCTATTCTATTGTACGAAGGCGTCGATGTTCAAGGATTAGAAAAAGGTGTAGTGACTATTGAGCTAAGCACAGCAGCGCCTGACAATATTTGGTATGTCGCTGCTAACGACATTAATATCCATGGCAAGATTGAAATTAAAGATCTTCAAGATGCTTCTGCTATTAATGTTGACAGCGAAATTGTTGGAATGAAAACATACACTTCTGGTAATGGTATAGCACTTAGTAATGGAATGAAAATTCAGTTTATTGGTAATGTTACACCGGCATCATACGCTAACAAAGAGTTTTACGTAGAAGGAATAGGTTCGAGTATTAAACTTATAGCTGAAGACTCGTTAGACGTTGCTACTGAGTTTACTGAGGAAATTACTGTTAACTTTGACACAGTGGGCTTTGATAACTTACCGTACAGTAAAGCACTTGGATACTCGCAAGACAAAGATTACATTACAATTAATCGTTCAGCAAATGACGGTAATTTATGGACAAGACATAACCGTTGGTTCCATAAGAGTGTTATCGAAGCGAGCGCTGCTGCGAACAATCAACCAATAAGCGTTGATGCTACTGCACAAGCAAGTCGTCCAATTATTGAATTTAATAGTGGCATTAAGCTTTCTAATTTTGGCACACAAGCTAAAACAAGCATTGACTTAGTTGATGATTTTACTACTGACGTATTTTCTACTATCGAAGGTAGCTTAGGTTACTTTGTAGATGGTGTAGAGCTTGCTAACGGTCAGCGAGTAATGTTTACTAACGATCCGGATTCATTAGTAAAGAATAGAATCTTTAGAGTAAAATACTTTACTTACGATGGGACAGTTGTTGATGATGCTAATGTTAGCGGCCAAAGACAGATAACACTTGTAGAAGAAAGTGACAGCGTTCCTGCAGAGGGCGAAACTGTATTAGTTAAAAGCGGTACGAAATTCAAAGGCACTACTTTACATTACAAAAACAGCAGTTGGACAACTACACAAAAGAAAACAACAGTTAACCAAGCTCCGCTTTTTGATGTGTTTGACGAGAACGGTTACAGCTTTGCCGACGCAACAATTTATCCGTCGACTACTTTCACCGGGACTAAGATGTTTAGTTACAAAGAAGGAACTGGTTCAAACGACGATGAATTAGGCTTTCCGCTGTCCTACAAAAACATTACCAACGTAGGTGATATTGTTTTCCAATCGGATCTTTCGACTGACTCTTTTACATATGTTGAAAATCAAGATGTAAAAACACAAAACACAGTGCTTGGGTATTTACACTTGTATACAGATATTGATTCTTATACGCAGCAAACTGGTTGGACTAAAGTTGATTCAAGTAGACAGTTTGTAATACGCCAGTATGTCTACGACAATACTTTTACTGATATTCTTATTGATAGCTATGTTGATAGTTACGATTATATCAGTGACATGGATATTATTGTTTACAGAAATAATGATTTCCAAGTTAAGGACGTTGATTACACAATTGAACAGCATCCTGCAAACTTTGCTAAAATTGTGTTTGTAACTGATCTTAAAAAAGATGATGTAATTTTACTTAAAACTAACAGTAGGCAACTTAAAACTAATACCGGATACTACGAGTTTCCGCATAGCATGGAAAGAAATCCAAACAACGATCAGTTAGATGAATTTACACTTGGTGAAATTAACGATCACGTTTCGACTATCGTTGAACACACTACTGGCTTTAACGGCAAATACCCTGGCACAAGCAATCTACGTGATCTAGGCAATGTAACATCTAACGGTCGTAGGTTCTTACAGCACAGTGCGCCAATGAACTTACCACTGTACCATACAACTGAAAGAGAAGTTAACTTAGTAAAGAGTATTAAGTTTGCTAAGACAGAGTACAGTAGATTTAAGCGAGAGTTTTTAACCACAGCTGAAAAGCTTGGGTTTGATGGCTCGCAAAAGAATCATGTTGATAGAATTTTACAAGAGCTTAATAAAAGTAAAATAGTTTCTGACGTGTTCTACTTTAGTGATATGGTTCCTTATAGTGGTGCTATCATGACCGAACACACAGTAGAAGATTCGGATGAGATTTATTTTCCTTTAGGTGAAAACTTTAACTTATCTACTCCGAGCTACAAAGCATCATTAGTATACCTAAATGATGTACAACTTATACACGGTAAAGATTATACTTTTAACAACGACGGTTATGCGGTAGTTACGGCAACAAAGCAATCGCAAGATGTAATTACTATTTACGAATACGATAGTACTAAGGGTAACTACATTGCTCCAACGCCAACTAAGCTTGGGCTATACCCTGCGTTTGAACCGGCAAAGTTTTTAGACAATACTTACTTGATACCGGTAAACGTTATTCAAGGGCACGATGGATCTATTGTAACAGCTTACGACGACTACCGTGATGATTTGTTACTTGAGCTTGAGAAGAGAATTTACAATAACCTTAAAGTTGCGTACAATTCAGAAGAATTTGATATTTTAGAAGTACGTCCTAGTTACTACCGTTCGAACAATATTAGTAGAAGTAACATTGACAAGACATTATTAGCAGACTTCTTCCAGTGGACAAAACTTGTAACAGTAGATTACACACGTCAAACGTTCAACAGAGATAACAGATTTACCTACAACTATCGTTCGAGCTTCGATGATAACAATGTAGCACTACCTGGCTCCTGGAGAGAAATTTACAAATACTACTACGACACTGACCGCCCGCATACTCATCCATGGGAAATGCTTGGCGAAACAGTTGAGCCAACATGGTGGGAAGAAACATACGGCGAAGCACCGTACACTAGCGAAAACTATCTAATGTGGGAAGATATCGAAGCAGGTATTGTACGTCATCAAGATCGTAGAATTGAATACAGAAACAACTACAAGCGTCCAGGATTGATGAGCATTATTCCTGTTGACGATTGCGGCGATTTAGTTTCTCCGCTTGAAATTGGGTTGGTGTTTAATTACAGCAGCGAGCTTATCGAACGCCCTTGGGTGTTTGGTGATGGCGGCCCAGTTGAAGCAGCTTGGCGTAGACACAGCGAATTCCCATTCTCTATGCTTATTGCGTTTGCGCTTAACAAACCAGGTAGATTGTTTGCTGCTGGATTTGACCGTGTAAACCAAATTAGAAACAAGGCAGGTAACTTAGTATACAAGCCGACTGGTGTTCGATTGCGTCTAGCAGATATTGCTTTCCCTCAAGACACTGCTGATACGACTGATTTACATACTAGTGGTATAGTTAATTACATTGCTGAATTTACTAAAACTAGTGTGTCTAATTCTTACAAAAATTATAAGACAACACTATCGTCAATTAAGAACCAGTTAGGATTTAAATTAGCAGGCTTTACTGATCAAGCTAAGCTAAAACTTATTCTTGATAGTCGCACACCTTTGAATAAAGGCAACGTTTTTGTACCAGAAGAAAATTACCAAATTATTCTTAACGAAAGCTCGCCAACTGACCTAATCAACTACAGCGGCGTGATTATCGAACGCCGGGCGGAAGGCTTCTTAGTTAAAGGTTATAGTGAGTCACGCAGCTTCTTCCTAACTCATAAAGTTACTTCAAGAGGAAGCGACAACACAATTAATGTTGGTGGCGTAAGTGAAGAATTTGTAGAATGGGTAAGTGGTAACTTTTATGCTAAAAGTACAATAGTTAGAAATAATAATGTATACTACAGATGTACAGTAGATAACCAAGAGATTGAGTTTAGTCTTGACAACTTTGCTAAGTTGCCTAATCTGCCTGTAACAGGCGGTCGTAACGCTGTTATTAGAACAAACTTTGATACAAACACTGTTGCTGAAGTTCCATACGGCACGCTATTTGAAACAATACAAGAAGTAGTAGACTTTATTCTAAGTTATGAATCTTACTTAACTAGCAAGGGATTTGTGTTTGATTTCTTTGATCAAGACATTGGTAAAGTATTAGATTGGGATCACACTATTCGTGAATTTATGTTCTGGACTTTGTACGAACTTAGCGACGGAGCAGTTATTTCTTTAAGTCCAGGTGCTTCGTACTTACAGTTAGCTAGTAATTATTCTATTGTGTCTAATATTACAACAGGACCAAATGATTATACTTTGCTACAAGCTAACGGTACCTACTTAGAACTTGACAACACAACAATCAATCGTCAAGATAATGACTTTGTATTGTACGTAAATCCAGATGTAACGGGTGCTGGTGTTTACTATGTAGAACTACCTATGACACAAACTGAGCACGTTGTTTTATTAGATAACGAAACTGTGTTCAACGACGTAATTTACGACCAAACACCGGGCTACAGACAAGAGCGTATTAAGCTACTTGGTTACCGAACCGACGAGTGGTCAGGTAGTAAAAATATTCCAGGTTTTATATACGACGATGCGACAGCTACTGAATGGGAGCAATTTAAAGCATACTCAATTGGCAGCCTTGTTAAGTATAAGCAATTCTACTACGTGGCAGATGAAAAAATATCAGGTAGTAATGAATTTGTAGAAAGTCAATGGGTTAAGTTAGACAAAAAACCACGCCAGGGACTACTGCCTAACTTTGAATACAAAGTAAATCAGTTTACTGATTTTTACGATCTTGACAGTGATAACCTTGATACAGAGCAGCAGCGTTTTGCTCAGCACTTAATCGGCTACCAAAAGCGTAATTACTTAGAGAACATTATTAACAACAGTGTAAGTCAGTACAAGTTCTATCAAGGTATGATACTTGAAAAAGGCACAGTTAACTCTCTTTCTAAGCTATTTGATGTATTAGCAAGTAGCGACAAAGATAGTTTAGAATTCCATGAAGAATGGGCAATTAGAGACGGCCAGTACGGTGCTGTTGACTCGTTTGACGAACTTGAAATAAACATTGACGAATCTAAAATACTTGTAAACCCTCAGCCTATTTTGCTAACAAGCGATGTTCCTGTAGCACCGACTGATACAGTTTATAGAATTAGACCATATGAAGTATCAGTACAAACTGAGAACTACAACAATTCACCGTTCCCAGCAAAAACTGTAGTAGACAGCTATGTTAACACTGCTGGTTATGTACACAAAGATGATGTAAGTCTTATTGTTCCAACACTTGACGATGTCGTTGGTGTTGATATTTCTAAAGTTCCTGAAGGTAAGTTTATTTGGGTCGGTAACGAAAACAGTAACTGGAATGTTCTAAGACATATTGATACTAATGTTAGAGTTACAGATATTGCCATACTTGCTAATCACATTCAAATATCAACGAGTCAAGAAGTTGAAGATATTGCTATTGGCGATATTGTTGGTATACACTCTGTGTGGAAGACACAAGTAAGTGACACTATACTTGCTGATAGCTCCAAGCAGCTAGACACTATTACAAATTATCCGCAATTTAATTTTCTAACTAAGGTTATTGATGTATCAAGTAACTTAGTACAAATAGCAATACCGGATACTACAGAGTTTAAAGAATTCATAGAAAACGTTAACTTTGACGGCGCTAGTATTAACGGACAACTAACTAGATTTGAGTCTGCTAGACACACTGATGTGAACGCAGCTAACATTAACTTACAGCAATACTTTAGAGAAAACACAACTATATGGCTTGACAACGCAGGCAGCGGTGAATGGAAAGTATTAGAGAACGCTAACTTGTACAGTGTTGATTCAGAAATTACAGGTCCTGACACAGAAGATGACCCAGATTTTGAATATTCTAAGACATTCGCAAGTGTTATATCTTCTAATCGTTCTGGCAATATTATTATTGCTGCCGACCCTGACAATAGTAACGGACGCCTTTTTGTTTACAAGAGAAACAGTAATAGAGTTGGCTACAAGATGATACAAGTTATTGAGCCAGAAGCGTATGCTGCGGATAATCAAAAGTTTGGTGCGTCTGTAGATTTAAGCGAAGACGGCAAGTGGCTATTAGTAGGTTCGCCAAATGCGTCTAACGTAAAGACAAACTACAAGAGTGCGTTCTCGTTATCAACAGACTACGATAAAGATGACATTGTTTCTTACAAAGATAGAATTTGGAAAGCAAAGTTTGATTTACCGTCGGTATCAGCAGGCGCAAACTTCAACACATTCTCAAGTGTAATACAAGGTTTGTATGCGCTAGGCGAACAGGCTAACGCAGGCTATAACGTACCAGCAATTACTGTAGGTAATTACGCTATACGTACAGACACTAACTTATCAGCGTTTACTGATCAAGTAGATCACATTCTTGTACGTGCTCCTAACGCACTTTATAACAACACAATTACAAGTGACAATGATTGGCAAGTTTCCTTACAATGGAATACATTAACATACGGAAATCAAAATCAAGAAACACTAGCGACTAAACAACCATTCGGCGGATCATTTGCTGGCATTGATAATAACTTTATTGACGGCACACATGATATTGTTAATAGTATTGATGTAGTAATATACTTTGAAAATACTGATATTACTCCTGAAGTAGGGGAAACACTACAAACCGCTACTGGTGCTGGTGTAGTTGCTTATGTTCACGTTAATGATGAAAATAAGCATGTGATATACTTGAATAAAGTGTCAGGTACATTTAACTCTACAGATTCAATATTTAGAACAACTGGTGAATTTGTTGGAGATTTTATAAAGCAGTTAGACACCGACGGATCTGTATACAGTGGATTCTGGATGATTTCTACACCGAGTTACACGCCAACACTAACGTCTACACTATTCGACGCAGGCAAAGGCTTAGTTTATGTAGACATGAGTAACGATAGTACCTTTGGTAATTACTACTACAATATACTTGATACAAACACCACAGCAGTTGACAGTGAAAACACTGTTAACTCGTTTATTAGAACAATGTCCAGTGAAGGTTATCCAAACGCAGACGGCGTGTCTGGTGCGAAGCTTAACAGTCGTTGGGTAATCAGAGCACCTAAGGCACTTACTGATACACTGTCTGCTTCTGATACAGTAAACATTTACGTAAACCAGTTGGCTAATTACTCCACAGGCGAGTTTAAAGACTTAACAACTATTGGTTTAGCAACTACTGATACAAACAAGGAAGTAACAGTTGATGCGTTATGGGACGGTTACATAAAGGTTCGATTCACACAGTTTGACACACTTGGACAGCCGTTTGAGCCATTGGTAGGTCAGGTTGTTCGTGATGTTACAACAGGCGCAACAGCAACGGTTCAATTCTACGAAAGAGATGGTGTTGATATTACACTGTTTGTTACTAATACAGCCGGTGCCTGGAGCAAAGGTGAGCTGTTTAGTGATATTTCGGAACTTGAATTCCTAGCAGTGTCCGGAAGTGTTAATCCAATTTACCAAGCAGACAGAACAATTGGCGATATTCAAGCAGTAAGTATTGGCTCTGTAGCAAACGGAATTGGTAAGCTTATTGTAGTTGATACTGGTTCTGATATTGCGTTACCAACTGACAGCAGTGTTACTGAACTTGTAGATGCTGAATACTGGATCTACACAAATAGACAAGTGGTTGGTGATCCTGTATCCAACGAAGCGCCTAGCATACTAAACAGTAATTGGGAACAAGTTTACAAAATTCCAGCGGTTACTACAGGTACAGCAAGCGCATATACTAATCAAGGCATGTATTCTATCTACGAGTTTACCGGCTCTAACTTTAAGGAGCAAGGTTCGTATGTAACTATTGATACACAGACTAATCTACACCTAGGTGCTAATGTTAAGGTTCGCAAAAACAACGATACTTACAAGGCATTTGTTGGCGCACAAGGTAACGGTACTACAAGCTTACCTGGAAAGCTTTACTTTATAAACAACGGCACGTTTAACAATGTTGAATATAGCTGGGAGTTCTCAAAGTTCAAGGCTTACAAAGGCGGGTTTGACGAAACTGTAAACTATAGAACAGGCGATGTTGTATTTGTATCTGGTGATAGAGATCAGCTTTACAAGGCTAGAACTAATTTAACCCCTGGTGCGTTTGATATTAACAATTGGACGTTACAGGAAGACTATATTGATTATGTAGGATTTATTCCTAACAGTACTAACCTAGTTGTTATTAACGATAGCAGTAATTATATTGGTGCGCTAGATAATGAGCAAATGGAAACATTTGCTTCTGAGTTTGACGTTTCTAAAAACGGTGATGTTGTAGTTGTAAAAGTAACATACGACAATAAGCCGACAGCAGTAGTTGTATATCGTAATGTACAAGAAAACTATCAGCTAAGTCAAACTGTTGTAACAGGTGACGATTCAAGTACAGCGTTAGACAACACTACATTTGGTCTAGCAAATAGTCTTGGAATTAGCGAAGACGGTATGTACATTGCTATAAGTGCGCCACTTGCTGACACTTACCATTATAACGAAGGGCAAGTATACATTTACAAGCAAACTAGCGGACAGTTTGAGTTACATAGAACACTTGAAAACTCAACTTATTCTAGCGGTGAAGAGTTTGGATACAACTTAGACTTTAATGGCAACAAGTTAGCAGTATCGGCTAGAAACAGCAGCGCTGTTGTTCCTACTACGCTTGACTCTAACAGTACAACGTTTGATAATAACTTTACTAAGTTTAGTTACACTAACGAATATCAAGGTGTTATTTACATGTACGAAAATGTTGATAACGAATTCTTGTTAGCACAGAAAATTGATGTTGCCGATCAAGACCTTGTTAACTTTGGCAAGCATATACACCTTACTAACAACAATATTTTTGTTGGTATTCCAATTAAACCTCAAACTGACGTAACAACGTACATGGGCGAAATTTACAGCTTTAAGCTTAGTGAGTCTAATAAGCCAATATGGTCAGTTAAGCGAGCAATTCAACCAACAGTTGATATTAATAAAATTAAAGAAGTATACCTATACAACACAAAAACTAATCAAAAGATTACTAGCCTAGATTACTTAGATCCTTTCCAGGGTAAGATTGCTGGCGCAGCTGATCAAGAAATTAGTTACAAAACAAACGATGATCCAGCGATGTACTCTGTAGCAACAGGCACGTTAGTTACTGATGACTTAGCGTTATCAAGAACTATTATCCTTGATCCTAAGTCACCGTGGGGCGTAGAGCATGTTGGTAAAGTATGGTGGGATCTTTCTAACGCTAGATTCTTTAACGCATATCAAAATGACATTGTTTACAGCTCGCAGACTTGGAACACATTGTTTGAAGGTAGTACAATTGACGTTTACGAATGGGTCGAAAGTAACTACGCACCTTCGGCATACGACAAGCTGTCGCTGGCTAACAATAGAGAAGCAGTACGAAACAACATTACTGGTACATCTAAGTACGGCGACAGTGCTTACGTAACTAATAGAGTTTACGACAGTATTGCTAAAACGTTCTCTATAAAGTATTACTTCTGGGTTAAGAACAAGGACACAGTGCCGGCTACTGTAAGTAGAAACATAAATGTTAAGCAAATTGCTAGCTATATTGCTAACCCAGTTAGTAACAACCTAGAAACAATTTCCTTCCTATCATCGGACAGATTTGTACTTAACAATGTTAACAAGCATCTAGTTGGCACCGACGTTGCTCTTAATGTACAGTTCTACACAGCGAGCGATCAAAGAACCAACGTTCATACTCAGTACAAAATTGTTTCTGAAGGACTAGAAACAAGTCAGCCTACAGACGATATTGTTAACAAATGGTTTGATAGCTTAATTGGGTACGATATTAATAAATTCCCAGTTCCGGATCCAAACATTCCTGTTAAGTATCGTTACGGTACACTGTCAAAGCCAAGACAGAGCTGGTTTGCTAACCGTCTTGAAGCACTAAAGCAACTTATTGAGCGTGTTAACTATGTCCTTGCTGATAACTTAATTGTTGACGACAAGTCGCTTACTGCGTTAACTGACGCAGATACAGCGCCTGTTACTGACGAAGGGCTATACGATCAAGTAGTAGATGACCTAGATGATCTCAACGATATCCAAGTTGAAAAAGTATCACCAGCTAAGCTAACGCCAGTAGTTGAAAACGGCAAAATTGAGCGTGTAGAAATTACTGACGCAGGTAGAGGTTATAAAGTAGCTCCGAAGATACAAGTATTTGGCATCGGCACTGACGCTGACATTGAAGTTACTATTAACTCTCTTGGTAAAGTAATTACCGCAACAGTTGTAAACAAAGGCACAAACTACAGAACTACTGATACAATTTTAAGTGTTAGAAAGTTCAGTGTATTAGTAAACAACGACAGCACTATCGGCGGCAAGTGGTCTATATACGAAAGAGACAACACTGCTAAAGTTTGGAATAGAACAAAGAAGCAGAGTTACGATACTACACTTTACTGGGATTACACTGATTGGTATGCTACTGGTTACAACAATAACACACGTATCGATCACATTATTGAAAGATCTAATCAGTTAATTAACGCTAATATTAATCGTAACGAAATTGTAAAGATTAATAACATTGGCACAGGCGGTTGGTTACTACTAAGAAGAGTAAACACAACTAACAGCTTAGACTACACTGTTGATTACGAAACAATTGGTAGAGAAAGTGGCACAGTCCAATTCTCAAGTAACTTGTACTTACCGCCAGCGTTTGGTTATGACAGTAATAGCTTTGATATTAGAAACTATGACTTCCTGCCAACTATTGAATTAAGAATTATCCTTAATGAAATTAAGAACAGCATTTTTGTTGACGACTTACTTGAAGAGTTTAACAAATTGTTCTTTGCTAGCTTGCGTTATGTACTAAGTGAGCAAGTTAACGTTGACTGGGTATTCAAAACAAGTTTTGTAAAAGCTAAACATAATGTAGGGCAGCTAAGAAAAGATGTTACATTTAACAACGACAACCTAGCAGATTACGAAGACTACATTAAAGAAGTTAAGCCGTTCAAGAGTAAGATTAGAGAATATTTAAGCTCCTACGAGCGTCTTGAGCCAACACGCTCGTTTGTTACTGATTTTGATCTAGCACCAGTGTATGACAATACTACAGGTACACTACAGCATCCTACATCAAAGATTCGTAATAACGAAATCCAAATACTTAATGAGTTTGTTCAAGACTACCCTAACAAGCATTGGTACAACAACGCAGGTTACGAACTAACAGCAGTTAACATTAATGATGCGGGCACTGACTATTACACTGCTCCGGTTATTACTGTATCCGGCGGTGGTGGCACCGGCGCTGAACTTAAAGCATACATTGGCACAAGTGGTAAAGTAAACAAGGTAGAGATTGTAAACGCAGGCGCTGGCTACACAAGCGCACCTACTGTAACACTTAACAATAACCTAAAGGATGGCGGAACTCCGGCAAACATCAGTATTGAAATAGGCAACGGCTTAGTTAGGACTCTTAAGACTGCTATGAAGTTTGACAGAACAGCTAAGAAGTTTACTATTACTGATATTGATACTCAAGAAACATTTACTGCTAGCGGTAGTAATTTTGAGTATGATCTAAAGTGGCCGATGCAGCTTTACAATAGCGATATTACTGTAACTGCTAACGGTGTAGAGCTTCTACGCAGCGAATACACTTTTGAAAATGTAATAAACACAGACAAAAGCTACAAAAGAGAGCTTGGTAGAATTACCACTACTGAAAGACTAGAACAAGATACTACTGTTGTAGTTTCTTACAAGAAGGCTATTGACATACTTAACGCACCGGACAGAGTTAATCAGTACTATGCTCCGACAACTGGTCAACTTGATAACGACCTTGCTCAGCTTATGACTGGCGTAGACTACGGCGGCGTAGAAGTTAAAGGTGTAGGCTTTGACAAAATTCAAGGTTGGGATAACGACGCTTGGTATACATCGGAATGGGATGCGTATGACGATACAAACGATGACGAAGTGTTCTCCTTTGATGAGTCTACTGTAGAACTTACTTTGTCAACTCCGTTAGAAACCGGTGTTCAGTACAACGTGTACTTAAACAATGTAAGACTTGATGATCCAAACTTCGACGGTAGCACAGTTATTGAAAATCCAAACGCAATAATGCGTACACTTACAGGAGACGGTGTAACTGACACGTTCTACTTAGATGATTTTAAGCTAGAAACAATACAAGCAGATGGTAACAACACTGGTGTTGTTATCAATTACGATAGTAGCGACAAGCTAGTAATTCGTAAGTCTACTAGCGATGGTTCCTACGCACTAAATCCAAACTCAATTGATACTGAGATCTCCGGCGGTAACTTAGCATACGGAAATGCTAGAGGTATTCTTGCTGAAGATATTACAATCGACGGCGAAGGATTTGTAACGCCAATTAACAGTGGCAGCGTTGAAGAACATGTACCAGGACATGTACTTGATACAGTTAACATCAAAGTATACGAATTACCAGTTGGCACTAACAGTAACATATCGACAAACATACACTACGGAAATGGTACTGCTACTGATTTCACTATTGATGCTGCTGTAGTTGACGTTACTCAAATAATTGTTAAAGTTAATGACGAAATACAAATTTACAATACTGATTTTACTGTTGATTTTGAAACTAAGTTAGTTAAGTTTACTAACGCACCAGTAGACAGAGCAGTAGTAAGCATTAATAACTTTGGCACATCGGGCGCAAATGTATTAGATTCTGACACATTTACTAGTGACGGAAGTACAATTAACATATTAACTAGTGCCACTTACGAAGATGACTTACAAAGCATTGTATCTGTGAATGGTCAGAGCGTTGACCACGTAATTGTTGAAGAAAACAACAAGGCTACTATTGTACTAGGTGACCCGGCTACTGCTAATGAAAATATCGAGTACACTGTGTTTAGCGCTAACACTGAAAAGAATTACAGTAAAGTAACTATCGAAAGCTTAGTAGCAGACGGAAGTTCAGTAGCGTATGACATAACAACTAAACCAGAAGTCAGCGTGCCGTACGAATGGAACACTGTTGTTATTGCTAACAACAGATTACTAGATCCTGGGTATGTTCAAAGATTTACAATTAGTGCCGACACTACAGCATATGTATTAGATAACTTGCTTCTAGATATTAACAACATTGCTGGGTACACGATACAAGTTATTCTTAACGGTACTGAGTTAGAGTTCGTCAGCGGCTTTACTTGGGAACCGTTAACTGGTACTATAGTATTAGATAGTTCAGTACCGTTAACTTCTGGAACTGAATTAGAAGTTTATGTAAGGCACAATAGCGACTATACTTTTGGTAGCTTTGATACAAGTAATGAATTTGTAGCTGACAATACAGCTATTACATTTAGCAATACATATGCTACTAACACAGACATTAAAGTAATTACATTTACAAACCACGATCATAAAAACATTGAATGGCAGCGTATACAAGTTAAGGATAGAGACTTAACTGAAGGCACTGCTGAGTACGCTAGATTATCTAATATACAGCGAGGAAAGATTGAACTTGACTCTCCTGCTTACGATTCGCAGTATGTGTGGGTTAGCAAAAATGGTGTGCTATTAGTACCTAATGGTGATTACTATTTAGACAACAGCAAGCAGCTAATAACACTTGCTGCTACAGTAGCACCGAACGATGAATTTATTGTTGTACACTTTGCTGCTGATCCTTTAATTAAGTCCTTTGGCTGGCAGCAGTTTAAAGACATTCTTAACAGAACACACTACCAAAACTTTAACACAGATAAGAGATTTACTCTAAGTAACGCCCTTAACTGGTACGACAAAGAGATTGTAACAAGCGATGCTAGTGCGCTACCTGCACCAAGTGTTAACGGTATTCCTGGCGTTGTTTGGATTGAAGGTGAGAGAATTGAATACTTTATTAAGGATGGCAACTCTCTAAAGAATCTACGCCGTGGAACACTTGGCACAGGCATTAAAGATGTATATGCCGAACGCACAGTTGGACTAGAGCTTAGTGGTAAGAACAATATCCCTTACAAGGATGAAGTTTACACAACTAAATTTACAGCGGACGGAACCTCTACAGACTACACACTAGACTTTACGCCTAGTAGCGCTGACGAGTTTGACGTATTTGTCGCAGGTAAGAGAATGCGTAAGACAGCACTTGAATCTTACCAAGTTGACAATGCTATGGACTCACCAGAAGGCGACACTACATTACCGGCAGAGTTTACTGTAGCAGGAAACATACTATCGATAGCTACAGCACCTGTAGAAAATACAACGATTGTTGTAGTTAGAAAGAAAGGCAGAACGTGGAGCGACCCTAATAAAACACTAGCAGACAGTGAAACAGACATAGCTAAGTTTCTTCGTTCGACGCCGGTGGATTTACCCTGATAAATATAGTTAATAGGAACACAATTATGAACACATTCAACGACTTAAACGGCGTGCTACTAGAAGGTCATATTAAGATTCATGACCCTGCTACGGGCGACGTTTTAATTAATAAAAGAAACGCTATTCACTATGAGAACATGAGTATCTCATTAGCTGAAAGCTTAGGTAATAACGGTAGCGGATTTATCTACCAAATGGCGTTTGGCAACGGCGGCACCAGTGTTGACCCAACTGGTATTATTACATACCTAACGCCAAACAGCACCGGTACTAATGCTAGTCTATATAATCAAACTTATACTAAGATTGTAGACGACAGAAGTGCTAACAATACTGATCCGTTTAGAAATAAAATTGAAACAAGACATGTTAGTGGCACAAACTACACTGACGTATTAGTTACTTGTTTATTAGACTACGGTGAGCCAGAAGGCCAAGATGCTTTTGATAATGCTTCTAATACAGAAAGTGCTTTTATCTTTGACGAGTTAGGTCTTAGAGCATACAGTCCTGATGGTACCGGCAGACTACTAACACATGTAATTTTCCACCCTGTACAGAAAAGCTTGAACAGATTAATTCAAATTGATTATACAGTAAGAGTACAGAGTCTAACTGGCTTTAGCGAGGATTAAAAATGGCGTACACTATTGACTATGCAGACAGCGGTGCAAAGAATCCGATTACTGTTGAAGACAACACAATTAACACTGAGACCAGCTTAAAGCTTCCAGGTAAAAACTCTCTAGGATACGGGCAAGTTATTGCCGAGGACCTAGTACGGCTACTTGAAAACTTTGCGTCTCCGTTAGAGCCTGCGAATCCTGTAGAGGGTCAATTGTGGTACGATAATGTTAACGGACAACTTAAAATTTACGATGGCACTCAATTTACAAGTGCCGGAGGATTACAAAAAGCAGCAGCTATACCAGCTGTAGCTGACAGCGTAACTGGCGACTTATGGGTTGACAAAGAAAAGCAACAGCTATATTTGTTCTCCGGCACTGAATGGATCCTAGTAGGTCCACAATTTAGTGAAGGGTTAACAACTGGTGTTAATGTTGAGCAACTAGTAGGCACCGACGACAACACTTATAATATTATTAAAATGGAAGTAAACGCTAGTACTGTTGCTATAATAGCGTTTGACACGTTTACACCTAAGTTGTTTATTAACGGCTTTGCTGGACAAACAATTAAACCAGGCTTTAATTTAGCATCTAGAGACACTGACAATGATAACGCTAACAACGTTAAGTATTTTGGTGTTGCTGAAAAAGCAGAAAGCCTCATTGTTAGTGACAAAGTAGTTTCAGCAAGTAATTTCTTAAGAGGTGATACCGAATCTACATCATCAAGCCCGTTAAATATTCAAAATGCTGACGGTATTAAGCTCGGAGCTAACAGAGAACTTTCGATTAGCATGTCGTCTACTACTGGTGTTATCCGCCATAACAATGCCGGCGGTAATATTGAGATTAAAACAAAAGACGGCGGAACAACAAATACAGTATTGTCTGTAGGTAGCAACAAGAAAGTTGGTATTAATACAACAGTACCCGACACTGAACTCGAAGTAGTTGGTGATGTTAAAGCATCCGGTACACTAGAAATAACAGATACTACAGCATCAAGCACTTTTGGAACTGGATCTATTATAGCAAAAGGCGGCGTAGGCGTTGCGTTAGATATTAATGTTGGCGGCGGTGCAACCTTTAAAGAAGCAATTGAAATTGGTAACCTCGACTTAGCAACAGCGCCAGACACACATACTAGAACCGAAAACTTACCTAGTGACGTTATTGTTCCAGATCTTGATAACTCGAGAAATATCGGTAACTCTATTAAGCGCTGGAAGAACGTATATGCTAGTAAGTTTGTAGGCAACCTCGAAGGCACAGTGTCTGGATCTGTTTCGGGTAACGCCGGGACTGCTACTAGATTAGCAACCTCTACAACATTCCAAATAACTGGTGATGTTGAAACAGTTTCTCAAGAGTTTAACGGAGTAGGCGGTACTAAGCAGTTTGATCTTACTGTAGCGCCTACTTTTATTACATCTAAGACACAAGCCACAAACAGCTTAGATAGTGACTTAATACTTATTGATAGAACAGACGGCATTGACACCGGACTACGTAAAGTAACTAAGCAAACACTGTTTGAAAACATTCCGGGCATTAGCCCAGTAGGCGGCATGATGATATGGCCGGGGGCAACAGAACCAACAGGGTGGAAGTTCTGTAACGCTCAAGAATTAGACATTTCGATTTATGCGGCATTGTTTGCTATCTTAGGTTACACCTACAACCCAACACCGAGCACAGGCAAGTTTGCGCTACCTGATCTACGTGGTAGGTTCCCGTTAGGGCTTTACAACATGGGCAGTACAACACCTGCTTCGACTGACAACAGAATAACAGACACAGCAGCAAGTACATTAGGCGCAGTGGCAGGTGATGAAGACACTACAATTGGTGTATCTAACTTGCCAGAACACGAGCACGATATGCGTTCTGAAACTGGGCAACAGTTTTACGCATTTAGAGAAACCAAGGAAGCTTCTCTTCCTTCGGGTGTACTGTCTGGTGATTTTGAGATTGGTTCTACTACAAGTGAAAAAATTCCAACAAGTGGCGGAGTAAGTAGCACTTCACTCGGCGAAGCTCTTGATGTTACTAACCCTTACTTGGCAATGAATTATATTATCTACACAGGAGTTAATTAATGGCTTATAGAATAAACAAAACAGATGGTACAATATTAACTGACCTAGTAGATGGCACACTTGATACTACTACAATTGATATCTCACTTATTGGTCGCAATTACGCAGGCTTTGGCGAAGCATTAAATGAGAACTTGGTCAAACTACTTGAAAACTTTTCGTCAACATCGGCACCTGAGAATGCTATAAAAGGGCAGCTTTGGTACGATGCTTCTGAAAATAGACTTAAAGTATACGACGGCGACTCGTTTGTCAGCGCTAACGGCACTGTGGTAGGCGATGTTGCGTCTAACGTAGATACAGGTGATTTGTTTGTAGACACAAGTGTAGATCAGTTAAAGTTTTACAATGGAACTTCTTTTGTAACAGTAGGACCTAACTACACAAAGGCACAGGGCAAAACCGGCGACGAAGCAATTAGCGTGATTGATACTACGGGTGTTAGTAGAGTAGTTAACGGCCATTACGTTGCTGGTGTACTAAAAGGTATTTGGAGTACCGTACAGTTTACCCCAAATACAGTTACAACACCTGCAGGGTGGACAGCTGGCACACAGATTGAAATAGGGTTTAATCCAGTTGACGTCACAAACTATAAATTTCACGGTACCGCTACACAAGCAGGTTCGTTTGTAGACGGAACAGATACTTATACTCCCGCTAGTTTTGTAAGAGTTAACCAGCGTGACAGTGGTAATAATTTAGTTGATCAAAATATTGAATCTGCACTGTTTGTAAAAGGCACAAACGGCGTAAGTGTAGGCTATCAAGATTCTAAGTATGCTACACTAAAGACAGATGGTGCTACGACTAAAAGCCATATTGATGTAGAAAGACAAAATCACGATTTTAGCGTTAGAATTACAGACGGTAGTTCGAAAATTGAAGCAATCACGCTTGATTCGAGTGAACGTAGAGTAGGCATTTTTAATGATTCGCCTAGTACAACTTTAGATATAACTGGCGATGTTACAGTAAGCGGGATAGTGTATACCAGCAGAATTGAGACTACAGACAGCTCGGAGCTAATTATAGGCCCAAGACTAAATGTTAATTCTTTAGATGTAACAACTGCTACAGTTGATAACATTACTGTAACTGGCATTTCAACACCTTCGTTAAATTTAACAAATAGCTGGGATGTATCAGCTAAGCAGATGACTAAGGTAACAGCTTCGGGCGCAACTACAGTAACACTATCAAACGTAACTGATATCGCCGACGGTACTCCTCTTACTCTTATTGTAGAAGACGCAGTAGGCGCAACACTCTCATTAGCAGGTGCAACCTTTAAACACACTTCCGGTACAGCGCCAGCACTTAACGGAGCAGCAGGTGAATATATGGTAATATCTATGATTGTACTTGATGCTGCTACGTCGTTGATAGCAGTTTCGGACGTGGTGGTACGCTAATGTTTAATAGCTTTCAGTTTGGATCTGGCGCAACCAGTTTAACAAAATTTGCTGTTAATGATGTTGAAGCATCTGTAGGCCTTGATTTTATAAATCATCAATATAGACTTGCTAATCAGCCTGTAACCTTTGCCGACAACTTTGTTGGCAGTAGTCCGAGATTAACCTACGTCACTACAAGCAACAGCACAATGACGCAAGGGTACGGCCCAGAGTTGGTGACTAATGGGACGTTTGACACTGATACGAGTGGGTGGACTGCGCAGAACAGCGCAACTCTGTCAGCGACAGGGGCAGAACTTACCGTCACAAACGGCGTTACTGCTTATGGCTACGCTGCTGCTACGGTTACGACCGAAATAGGCCAAAGCTACACTCTTTCCGTAGACGTGACTGATGTGTCTAGCAGTGGCGGCGGTGGCGCACGCATTCGTATCGGCACACATCAGGGCGGCGGAACGATTGCAGAAATACGAGAAACCTCGGCGGCGACGGTTACACACACTTTCGTGGCAGAAACCACAACAACTCACTTGCGAATGGGAAATTGGGCGCTAGTTTCTGGCGTTGCAAATAGCTTCGACAACATCTCCGTCCGAGAAGCAACGAAGATCGTCTGGGCACCGCATAACTTGGTGACGTACAGTGAGGACTTTGCAAATGCTGCGTGGCTGAAAACGGATGCAACCGTATCAGGCACATTAACTTCGTCGCCCGACGGTCAGACCAATGGCAGAACAGTTACATTTGCTGGGACCAATGATCTTTTACGATTTATCGGGCCAAGCTGCTCTGTGGGCCAGTCATATAGCGTTTCTATATGGGCGAAAGCAGGCACATCTACGTCCGTCAGGTTTTCTATTTTGTTTAGCGGAAGTGGTCTTGGTTCAGTTCAGGAAGATATTACGCTCACGTCCGAATGGCAGAGGTTTACTATAAGCGGCACTGTTCCATCTGGAACACCAGATACAGCACGTCTGCGCTTAACAAGTCTAGAAGCTGGATCGATTCAAGTTTTTGGAGCACATCTCTACCGCTCCGACCTCGGCGGCATGGCACCTGTCCCCGGCGCTGCTACCGGGTTTGAGTATTACGTGCCAACTACAGGTGCCGTTGAGTACCTGCCTCGGGTGGGTCATCACGTTTACAATGGGTCCGCTTGGGTGAACGAGGGGCTGCTCATTGAGAGTGAGGCTCGGACGAACATGTTGACGTACTCTGAGGACTTTACCTCTTCTTGGGATAACCCAAGTGCCGGACTGACATTAACGGGATCGCAGTCTTCACCGTCTAGCAGCAACACTGCATATGCGGCTGTGCCGACTACCGGATCAACAGGTCACCGTGTTGATCAGTCGGTCTCTATGACGGCTTCGGCCACTCAAACACTTTCTGTTTTTGTTAAGGCAAACGGGTACTCATTCGTTAGGCTGAGGATGCAAGGAGAAGGTAGCGATACTGGTGGGGTAACAGGTAACACGTGGGCCATTTTTAACTTGACCTCGCCTGCTGTGTCCAGCGAAGGCGGCGGGGTAACATCTACAAGCATAGAAGACTTTGGCGATGGTTGGTATCGGTGCTCTCTCACTGGCACCGGAACGACTACCGGAACCGTAAACCAGCAGATATATGTCCTTGATCAAGATTACAACATCGCACACAACAATTGGGCAGGCAACGGCACCTCAGGAGTCTACCTCTGGGGCGCACAGAGCGAAGAAGGCTCCGCTCCAAGCTCCTACATTCCCACTTCGGGTGCTACAGTGACTAGAGCAGCACAAACACTTAATGTACCACCTGCGCAGTTCGAGTGGCCTACTGTTGATTATACTGGTCCTGAACTAGTAGTTGATAATGTTGGTAATTATGTTGGTGACTTTAATAGTATTGCTGATATTAATAGCTGGTCAAACGACGGCACTTCTATTATTTCTATTCTACCTGAAGATCAATTGTCAATTAATAGAAACGGTAGTACGACACAATCAGGCAAGAGAGCAGCAGCAATAGCTTTGTCAGGATTAACAATCGGCAAATTGTATAGAATTAGTGTTAATGTTATCGAGCTTTCAAATAATTTTAGTATAGTTGTGTTTGACAACTCGTATAGTATTCTCCGTGAGGGAGTGGTCAGTAGTTCTACAGGAATACAAACGCTAACATTTGAAGCCACAGTAACTGATCCGATCATCGGCTTTAGTCTTAACACGTTAGCTGCAACAGCTAAAGTAACTGATGTATCAATGCGTCAAGTTAACTCGGTAGCGCTGTCCCTCGCCGTAGAAGGTCGAATAACCGCTAGTGAGGCTGCTGGAGACCAACTGACGATCTCACAATGGAGAAGCACAAACCTGTTACGAATAGACACCAAGATACTATGGAACGGGGCATATCAAGGCAACGTCGCCATCCTCGCCTATAACGGCCCTTCCCCTTACGTGGCGATCGAGGGTGTGGGGGGCCATTCTGTCTCTGATGGCGTGCTATCTCCGTACAGCATCGCTTGGCGGCACACGTCGTCTACCCTTCAA
>Ga0208305_10000140_pt1 | contig 41169 bp, 38 predicted proteins | sample ColrivemetaGS741_FD_187605 | JGI IMG/M metagenome (GOLD analysis project Ga0208305, IMG submission 187605) | Estuarine microbial communities from the Columbia River estuary - Flood tide ETM metaG S.741 (SPAdes) (version 2) | ecosystem: Environmental > Aquatic > Marine > Intertidal zone >... | reverse complement strand
AGAAGAGAAATACCGTTTGTAGTTATGGTAGGTTCAACTGAAGTTGAAAATAATTCATATACACTAAAGAATATGCAAACTGGTGAGCAACAAGAATGTAGTTTGGAAGAATTACTTAAAATCACCCAATAACTTTAAAACAAAGTTGTAAATTTGCAGGCTAATAACTAGAAAATGTTTGAAAGTAAAAACATAATGACAAATAAAATTGATGAAATAGGGGATGATCACATAGGATCTTCAGCAAAGACTCCTCTTAGAGAAGATGCTTTTGATATTTCTGATCAAGAAAAAATAGAGCGAATTCAGGAAAGTGTAAAGGATATTTTAAATACACTTGGTATGGATTTAAATGATGACAGCTTAAAAGGAACGCCTAAAAGAGTTGCTAAAGCATTTGTAAATGAAATATTTGGAGGTTTAAATCCAGCAAATAAACCAAAATTATCCACCTTTGATAATAATTATAAATATGGTGAAATGTTGGTTGAAAAAAATATAACAGTTTATTCAACTTGTGAACATCATTTATTGCCAATTGTTGGTAGAGCTCATGTTGCCTACATATCTAATGGTCACGTAATTGGGTTGTCCAAAATGAATAGAATTGTAGATTATTTTGCAAAACGCCCGCAAGTTCAAGAACGTTTAACAATGCAAGTTGTTCAGGCGCTGCAAGAAGCTTTAGGAACCGATGACGTTGCTTGTGTTATTGATGCTAAGCACTTGTGTGTGAATTCACGAGGAGTTAGAGATATTGAAAGTAGTACAGTTACTTCTGAATTTGGAGGTAAATTTAAAGATAAAGAGGTTAGAAGAGAGTTTTTGGATTATATTAAAATGGATACAAATTTTAATGATATTCAATAATATTTTTTAATTTTTTAAAATTTATTAAGCACCATTTATGGTGCTTTTTTTTATTCATTACATTTAAATATATTTTAAGAAGACAATTTTTATGTATCGCTTTTATTTTTTTTAAGTATAAATTCGGAGTTTAATTGGAACTTTTTAATTTCATTAAAGTGGTGAAAGTAAATTAAAAGGATAGTATGAAATATTACGTAAAATCCAAAATAAAACCACAAAAATTAAAATTATAATTGGTGTTTTGGGATGATAAATATAATTGTAATATTTTTTATTAAAAATAAGATTTAGCCCTTTTATTGTCCAATAATAAATAATAATTAGGAGTCCAAAAATAAATAATATGTTTTGTTGAACTACCCCATAAAAATTAAAATTTAATAAATGATGTATAGCTCTTTGGCTTCCACAACCAGGACAGTATATACCAGTTGTAACATACAAAGGACATTTTGGAAAAAGTTCAACATTTCTAGGATTTACCAAAAAATATAAGACGATCAATCCAATTCCAAAGATTAGGATTAAAAAGTACTTAAGCTTTATATAATTTTGAAAATTAAAACTCACCTGACCCCATCATTGCTAAACCACCCATAACAAAAATAAAAATTAGTGTTGAAAAAAGAATAAGTAAGCCAGAGATTAAGGCTGCAATCATCCAGTTTTTAGCACTTTTAGAAGCGTTTTTAGCACTTTCATAATTACCCTCGGCATATTTGGAATTTACTTGAGCAGCGTATACAATACTTACAATACCAAATGGCTGACAACAAAATATTGTTACTAAAATTGCTTCAATAAGGTAATTTTTTGGCTGATTTTGGTCCATAACAAGAATTCAGTTTTACGAGTAAACCAAGTTACAAAATATTATATTGAATTTTTTATTGTTTTAAAAATATAATGAATCTCTCCAGCTATTTGTTTATTTGCCTCTAAATATTTCTCAGATTGAATTGAAGTGTTGTCAAATGCTTTTGGGTCATTAAATGGTAAATGAAATCTTTGAATTGAATCATGAATAAATGGACAATTATCATCAGCATTTGAGCAAGTTGTAATAGCTATAAATGGTTTTTCATTGTGGGAATCATTGTATAATTTTGAAAAACCTATTATTGGGTTAATACCATTTTTATAATTTATAGCGTACACAGGATTTTCATGTGAAAATTTAGAAATTTGAAATGTAAATCCAACATCCTGTAGTGTTTTTACAGTATTTCTAAAAAATGCAGTAACAGCAGTTCCTCCTGAAAAACTTTTAACTTCAGTTAATTTGAAATAGTTTGCTGCATAACTACTCCAAACTTGAGAAAGTTGACTTCTTCTGCTATTGTGAGTACAGATATAATTAATATTAACTTTTCTATTTGCAATTATTTCTTCAGCAATAAAATGAGCTATAGATTTTAATAATTGAATTCTATGAGTGTCAATTTTTAATTCAAGCAGAGCATTTTTAAAAAATTGTTCTGTATTTATTGATTCAGTTTGAAGCATCTTTCTATTTTTGTGTAAAATTAATTTTATTTGTTGAATTATTCAATTAAATGAGATTACTAAAATGTTAAGAAATTAGTTGAAATTATACAATGGAAAAAGATATAAAAGTAGGAGATAAAGTTGCTGTTTTAGATGATATTATTAAAGGAAAGGTTTTAAATGTATCTAAAACAAAAATAACGGTAGAAAGCGAAGATGGGTTTTCTTTCGAATTTTTTCCAAGTGAATTGGTTGTTATTAAAGAAAATCAGTCTGATTTATCTAAATATTCTGATATATCAAATGAAGGTTTAGTTGAAAAATTAAAACATCAAGATAAAAAGAAAGGTACACCAAAATTTAAAAGTACAATGAAACCTGAGGATTTACCGCCTATGGAGGTTGATTTGCATATTCATCAGCTCACAAAATCAAGTGCTGGTATGGATAATTATGATATGTTAAATCTTCAAATTGATACTGCAAAGCATAAATTAGAGTTCGCTATAAAAAATAGATTTTCAAAAGTTGTTTTTATTCACGGAGTGGGTGAAGGAGTTTTAAAAAGTGAACTAGAATTTTTGTTCAAAAAATTCAATGTAACGTCATATGCTGCTTCTTATAAAAGATATGGTTTAGGAGCTACGGAAGTTTATATTTACCAGAATGCTAAAAAATAATTAAATATTTACAGTAAGAATTCCAAACTTAAAAGTTTCAAAATATACTCTTTCTGTTCCGTCAAAAAACAATAAATCTGTCATTGAAATTTCAAATTTATAACCAGTAACTACATTATTGCTAATAACTTCAGTAGTTTTTATAATAACGGTACCGCTTTCTGCAATTAATTCTTTGGTAACTTTTGGTGTTAATGGAGGAATTGTTTGACAAAAATAATTGGATACTATTGCAGCATCTAAAATTCTATAAGTAGCTTTAATTGAGCTTGCTGAAGCTGTTTTAGAAATTGAAAAACTTTTTTCTCCAACAGAAGTTCCTAATTGAGTTTTTGTTAAATTTAAAACTAAAACTTCTTTTTTACTGCTATTTGTAACGTATAAAACATATTCTCCACAGCCACTTACAGTTTCTGAAAATTCAAAAGAAGGAACATCAAAATCTCCATCACTGCATGAGAATAATGAAAATAGGAATAAAAAAATTAGTATTTTTTTCATTTTAATATTTTATAAAGGCAAAATTAATTTTTTTAAGCTATTAAGCACTAATCGGTACCATTTATTTTAGTTATTTTTGCTATGTGAAACAAGTATATTTAGATAACGCAGCTACAACACCTATTTTACCTGAGGTAATTAATGTAATTACTGATGCGATGAATACTGTGTACGGAAATCCTTCCTCAGTTCATCAAATTGGAAGAAAGGCTAAATCTTTAGTTGAAACTGCCCGTAAGAATATTGCGAAGCATTTTAATGTAACAGCATCTGAAATATTTTTTACTGCAGGAGGAAGTGAAGCAGATAATTTAATACTAAGAAATGCGGTCACAAATCTAGGTGTTACAACTATAATTTCATCAAAAATTGAGCATCACGCAGTTTTGCATACTATTGAAAATTTGGAAAAGGAATTTTCAATAACGGTTTATTGGGTAGATTTGGATGAAAGGGGATTTCCCAATTTGGAACATTTGGAATCTTTGTTGGACAAAACTAATGAGAAGAAATTAGTGAGTTTAATGTATGTGAATAATGAAATTGGAAATATTTTAAATGTAGAAAAAGTTTCAGAATTGTGTATTAAAAATAATGCATTATTTCATTCTGATGCAGTACAGGCAGTTGGTCATTTTAAATTTGATATAAAAAAAACACCAATAGATTTTTTTGTTGCCAGCGCTCATAAATTTCACGGGCCAAAAGGAATAGGCTTTGCATATATAAAAAAGGGATTTGGAATACATCCAATATTACATGGTGGTGAACAAGAAAGAGGAGCAAGAGCCGGGACTGAAAATGTGCATAGTATTTTAGGAATGGAGAAAGCATTGCAAATTGCGTTTGATAATTTAAATGAAGAAATTGTTGAAATACAATTATTAAAAAGTTATTTTATTTCAGAATTAAAAAATAACTTCAAGGAATTGACTTTTAATGGAGCATCAGAAAATGAATTAACTAGCAGTTATATTATTTTAAATGTTCGCTTTCCAAAAGAGTATCCTATGCTGCTTTTTAATTTAGATTTAAAAGGGATTGCTGTTTCCGGAGGAAGTGCTTGCCAAAGTGGAAGTAATAAAGGTTCGCATGTTTTAAATGAGATACTTCCTGAAAATGAATCTATTAAAACATCTATTAGGTTTTCTTTTAGTAAATTAAACACAATTGAGGAAATAGATTTTGTAATTAATAATCTTAAAAAATTAATACTATAATGCTTAATTATCCTATTAAATTTCAGCCAATTTTAAAAGAAAAAATTTGGGGAGGAAATAAACTTGTAACTAAATTTTATAAAAAATCTAATTTAAAAAATGTTGGAGAAAGTTGGGAAATTTCAGATGTTGAAGGCGATGTTTCAATTGTAGAAAACGGATTTTTACAAGGAAAATCATTAAAAGAGTTATTAGTTACTTTTAAATCTGATTTAATTGGGAAAAATAATTATGCCAACTTTGGAAATAAATTCCCGTTGCTTATTAAATTCATTGATGCACATCAAGATTTATCCGTTCAGGTACATCCAAATGATCAATTATCAAAAGAACGCCATAACTCCTTTGGGAAAACTGAAATGTGGTACATAATGCAAGCTGATACTGGTTCTAGATTAATTTTAGGATTTAATAAAACTATTAATGCAGCACAATATGTGAAGCTTTTAGAAGAAAAAAATATTATGTCGGTTTTAAATGGAGTTCCTGTTAAAAAAGGTGATGCATTTTTTATTGAAACTGGTACAGTTCACGCTATTGGTGCAGGAATTGTATTGGCTGAAATTCAACAAACTAGTGATATTACCTATAGAATTTACGATTTTGATAGGGTAGATGATCAAGGCAATGAGCGTGATTTGCATACTGAATTAGCTATTGATGCATTAAACTTTAGTGATAAAATTGACACTGAAAGAAATTACACCAAAACTAAAAATGTTTTAAATAGTGTTGCTTCTTGTCAATATTTTAACACAAATTTTATTTCAGTGAATAATGAATTAGTTTTGGATTATACGAATACAGATTCTTTTGTAATATTTATGTGTGTTGAAGGAAGCGCAGAGATTTCAATCTTTGAAAATTCTGAAACTATTAATTTTGGTGAAACAATTTTGATTCCAGCAACAGCTAAAAGTGTAATTATAAATTCTTTAGGTTGTGAATTGTTAGAAGTAACAGTTTAAATAACGTTTACTTCTATTTCAAGCGATATATTAAATTTTTGTAAAATAGTTACCTGAATATGTTGAGCAAGATTATATATTTCTTGTCCAGTAGCATTTTTATAATTAACTAAAACAAGGGCTTGTTTTTCATGTACACCTGCATCACCAAAGCGTTTTCCTTTAAATCCACATTGTTCAATTAACCACCCTGCAGGAATTTTTACTTCTGTATGTGAAATTATATAATGAGGAATTTCAGGATATTGTTTTTGTAAAATTTCAAAAGAATTAGAATCAATTACTGGGTTTTTAAAGAAACTACCACTATTTCCAATCTCTTTAGGGTCAGGTAATTTACTCTGTCTTATTGCTATTATTGCTTCAGAAATTTCTTTTAAGGTAGGATTTACTTTATTTTCTAATTCTGTTTGAATTGCCCCATAGGAAATATTAATTTTATGAGTATGTTTTGTAAGTTTAAAAGTGACATTAGTAATTATAAACTTTCCTTTTAATTTATTTTTAAAAATGGAATTTCTATACCCAAAATCACAATCCTTATTTGTAAAAACATGGAGTTTTCCAGTTTCAATTTCAAGGGCTTCAAGTTGGTAAAAAGTATCTTTTATTTCAACACCATAGGCACCAATGTTTTGAATAGGCGAACTGCCAACATAGCCAGGAATTAATGAAAGGTTTTCTAAACCACCATAGTTTTGAGAAATACACCACACTACAAAATCATGCCAACTTTCACCTGCCTCTGCAGTAACAAAAACAAAATCTGTATCAGCATCATTAACAATAATTCCTTTCAAATTTAAATGAACTACAAGCTTATTAATGTTTTTTGTTAAAAGCATATTGCTTCCTCCACTTAATAAAAAGATGTCTTTCTCAAAAGAAATAATTTCTTTCAGTTCTGAGAAAGAATTCACTGTTACAAATTGCTTGGCAACTGATTCAATTCCAAAAGTATTGTATTTTTTTAAAGATGTGTTTTTTAAAATATTCAATTACAGTGAGTTATATTTATAGAGGGCTGCTTTTAAAATGGCAACTGATTTAATTAAATTTTCCTTTTTAAGAACGTAAGCAATTCTCACTTGGTTAGTTCCAATTCCTTTTGTTGAATAAAAACCAGCTGCTGGTGCAACCATAACAGTTTGGTTGTTTAAATTAAAATCTTCTAATAACCATTGTGCAAATTTATCAGCATCATCTATTGGTAATTCAACTACACAATAAAAAGCACCTTTAGGGACAGCAACTTTTACACCATCAATTTTTCTTAATTCTTCAATTAAAATATCCCTTCTGCCTTTGTATTCAATTATTACATCATCAAAATAAGATTGTGGTGTTTCCAAAGCTGCTTCACTTGCAATTTGTGCAAAAGTAGGAGGGCTTAATCGTGCTTGTGCAAATTTTAAAGCTGTTTTAATTACTTCAGTATTTTTAGAGACCAAACAACCAATTCTAGCACCACACATACTGTATCTTTTAGATACCGAATCAATTATAATGGCATTTTCTTCTAATCCGAAATTGTTTAAAACAGAATAATGTTGGATATTATCATACACAAACTCTCTATAAACTTCATCAGCAATTAAAAATAAATCATGCTTTTTAACAATTTCAGCAAGTTTTTCAATTTCCTCTTTGGAATATAAATAACCTGTTGGATTACCAGGATTACAAATTAAAATAGCTTTTGTTTTTGAGGTAATTAATTTTTCAAATTCTGAAATAGGTGGTAGCCCAAAATTATTTTCAATTTTTGAAATAACAGGAACTATATTTACACCAGAAGCTGTTGAAAAGCCATTGTAATTTGCATAAAAAGGCTCTGGGATAATAATTTCATCACCAGGATCTGTAACGCTACCTATAGCAAAAAGTAACGCTTCTGAGCCACCTGTTGTTACAATTATATCATTAGCAGTTACATCAATATTATTTTTTATATAGTATTTTGCAAGTTTTTGTCGGTATTCTTCGGAACCTTCAGACCTGCTATATTCTAAAACTTTTATAGTATTATTTTTAATTGCTTCTAAAGCAACTTCAGGAGTTTTAATATCAGGCTGCCCAATATTTAAGTGAAAAACTTCAATTCCTTGTTTTTTTGCTTTTTCTGCATATGGCACCAATTTTCTAATTGGTGATTCGGGCATATTATTTCCCTTCGTAGATACTTTAGGCATTATTCAATTTTTATTAAAAATGGAGTAACAAAATTGCGAAATTTAATTTTAAAATTGTAACTTTTTAAAGAATTTTTAAAGGTTAAAATTTTCACAAAAGTTGTGTTAATAATTTGTGTTTTTGTAAATTTCATATAACCTTAAATAAAATTTAGTTTGTTAAAGAAATATTTACATATTTTACTAGTAATATTTTTGTTGTGCTTTGTTGAAAATGTTTTTTCTCAAGGCAGTTTTAAATTAATAGATAATGCTAAGAAACAATCAGTTAAATTTAAATTAATAAATAATTTAATAGTTTTTCCAATTGAAGTTAATGGTAAAACATTAAATTTTATTTTGGACTCAGGAGTTGGTAGAACTATATTATTTAATATCAATTACAATGATTCAATTCCACTATATAACATTAAAAAAATAAAACTTCAGGGTTTAGGAAAAGATGATGCAGTAGATGCCATTTTATCAGAAAACAACACATTCAAATTAAATAATATAATAGGAACCAATGTAAGTTTGTATGTAATTTTTGATGATAGTTTTGATTTATCATCAAAGTTAGGAATTACAGTTCATGGAATTATTGGCTTTGATATTTTAAAGGATTTTATTGTTACCATAAATTATGGAATAAATAAATTAACTTTTACAAATACATTAAATTATAAGCCTCAAAAGTGTAAAAAGTGTGAAACATTACCTTTAGAGTTTAATATGCTAAAACCTTATATTAATGTAGGTGTTAAATTAGAAAATAATCCAACTAAAATTATACCTGTTAAACTTTTAATAGATTCAGGAGGGAGTGATGCTATGTGGTTATTTGAAAATAGTTCGCCTGAAATATTAGCTCCTTCAAAATATTTTGAAGATTTTTTAGGTGAAGGTTTAAGTGGTTCAGTTTATGGAAAAAGGGCAATAATAGAAGCCCTTGTAATTGGGCAATTTGAATTTGAAAGACCAACAGTTTCTTTCCCAGACTCACTTTCTGTAGCACATGCACGTAAATTTGAAGATAGAAATGGTAGTATAGGAGCAACCGTTTTAAATCGTTTTATTGTCACTCTTAATTATGGAAATAATCAAATTACACTAAAAAAAGGGAGCAAATTTAAAGAACCTTTCAGGTATAATATGAGTGGTTTGGAATTAGTACACAATGGAAAAGTTTTAGTTAAAGAACAAGATAACAGTTCTTTTAAATTTTCTGATAAAATAAATTCATCAGAAAATTCAACTGTAAGATTAGATTATAATTTTAAATATTCATTTAAACCATCTTATAGGATTCATAAAGTTACACAGGGTTCTGCTGCACATAAGGCAGGTTTGTTAAAAGATGATATCATAGTAAAAATTAATGGAAATTATACTTATGGTATGAAGTTAGAAGAAATTGTAGACTATTTTTATAAAAAAGAAAACACTAAAATTAATATGGTTATAGAAAGAAATAGTCAAAACTATACGTATCAATTCAAATTAGAAAATATACTGAATTAAAAAAGGCTTTCAATTGAAAGCCTTTTTTAATAAATAAATTATTATTTCTTAAGAAGAAATAGCTGATTTTTGTTTTACAACCTCAGATTCTGGTTTTAAAACAATTCCTTTAATTCTTAACATTTTAGTAGGTTCAGTAGCATTGGAATAAACTGTTATAGATTTTGAAAATCCTCCAGCTGAATGTGTGTTATATTTCACCTCAATTTCACCAGTTCCGCCAGGCATAATTGGTTCTTCTGGTTTTTTAGGTACAGTACATCCGCAACTAGATTGTATTCTATCAATCACTAATGGTGATTTACCAACGTTTTTAAATTTAAAAACGCGTAAGCCATCAGCATTTAATTGAATAGTTCCATAATCAATTACATCCGTTTCAAATTCAAATGCTGGAGCATTTGGATCTACAGTTGCTGTTGTTTTTTCCTGAGCATTTATTGAAAGTGATACAAGTCCAATAAATAGTAATAAAGCTATTTTTTTCATTTTTAAAATCATTTTTTATAATGTAAAGTTAGTTATTTTTTTAAGCTTTCAAAATATTTTGTGTTATCTCTTATAATTGTACATTTGCAAAATCTATTACAAATATCAGACCAAAATGAGTTTAGCTACAAAATATAACCCGCAAGACATAGAAAGTAAATGGTATAACTATTGGATGAAAAATAATTATTTTCATTCTACACCTAATGAAAAAGAACCATATACTATTGTAATTCCACCACCAAACGTAACAGGAGTTTTGCATATGGGGCATATGCTAAATAACACTATTCAAGATGTATTAATTAGACGTGCTCGTTTAAAAGGATTCAATGCTTGTTGGGTTCCTGGGACAGATCACGCTTCCATAGCTACAGAAGCCAAAGTAGTAGATAAGTTAAAACAGCAAGGGATTATTAAAGCTGATTTAACTCGTGATGAATTTTTAAAGCACGCTTGGGAGTGGACAGATAAACACGGTGGTATTATTTTAGAACAATTGAAAAAGTTAGGGGCTTCTTGTGATTGGGAACGTACTAAGTTTACTATGGATGCAGATTTAAGTGAAGCTGTTACCAAAGTGTTTATTGATTTATATAAAAAAGGATTAATTTACCGTGGCTACCGTATGGTAAACTGGGATCCTTCTGCCAAAACGACATTGTCTGATGAAGAAGTAATTTACGAAGAGCGTCAAGGAAATTTATATTATTTGAAATATAAAATTGAAGGAAGTGATGATGTGTTGACAATTGCCACCACACGTCCTGAAACAATTTTAGGAGATTCTGCTATTTGTATCAATCCAAATGATAAACGATTTACACATTTAAAAGGTAAAAAAGCCATTGTGCCAATTTGCAATAGGGTAATTCCTATTATTGAAGATGAATATGTAGATATTGAATTTGGTACAGGTTGTTTAAAAGTTACACCTGCACACGATCAAAACGATAAAGTGTTGGGTGAAAAACATCAATTAGAAGTAATTGATATTTTTAATGATGATGCAACACTGAATTCTTTTGGAATGCATTATGAAGGAAAAGATCGATTTGTTGTTCGAAAAGAAATTACTAAAGAATTAGAAGCATTAGGTTGTTTGGTGAAAGTGGAACAATATATGCATAAAGTTGGTACTTCTGAAAGAACAAAAGAAGTAATTGAACCTAAAATTTCAGCACAATGGTTTTTAAAAATGGAAACTATTGTTGAACCTGCTTTAAAAGCAGTTTTAGAAGATGAAGAAATTAAATTCTTTCCAAAGCATTATAATAGTACGTACCGTCATTGGTTAGAAAATATTCGCGATTGGAATATTTCACGTCAGTTATGGTGGGGACATCAAATACCAGCTTATTTTTATGGTGATGGAGAAAATGATTTTGTGGTAGCAACTACAATTGAAGAAGCTGTTGAATTTGCAAAAGTAAAAACCAATAACCAACAATTAACAACGGCAGATTTAAAACAAGATCCTGACGCATTAGATACGTGGTTTTCATCATGGTTATGGCCAATATCAGTTTTTGATGGTATTCGTTTTCCTGATAATGAGGAAATTAATTACTACTATCCAACCAACGATTTAGTTACCGGACCAGATATTATTTTCTTTTGGGTGGCTCGTATGATTTTTGCTGGATATGAATTCAGAAATGAAAAACCTTTTTCAAATGTGTATTTCACAGGAATTGTACGTGACAAACAACGTAGAAAAATGTCTAAATCATTAGGGAACTCGCCAGATCCTATTGAATTAATGGAACAATACGGTGCAGATGGTGTGCGTGTTGGAATGTTATTGTGTTCAGCCGCAGGAAACGATTTGTTATTTGATGAAGAATTATGTGCACAAGGGCGTAACTTTTCTAACAAAATTTGGAATGCGTACCGATTGGTAAAAGGTTGGGAAGTTTCTGAAACTATTGAACAACCAAGTTCATCTGCAGTAGCTATTGAATGGTATAAAGCAAAGTTTCAACAAGTATTGGCTGATTTAGACAGTTCATTTGAACAATACCGCTTAAGTGAAGCGTTAATGAATATTTATAAGTTAATTTGGGATGATTTTTCTTCTTGGTTTTTAGAAATGGTAAAACCAGAATACCAGCAACCAATGGATGCTAAAACATACAAAGCCGTTATTGCTTTTTTAGAGGATAATTTAAAAATATTGCATCCGTTTATGCCTTTCTTATCTGAAGAAATTTGGCAAGATATTGCAGAAAGAACTCCAGAACAAGCGTTAATTATTGCTGAATACCCTAAAGTTGAGGCTTATAATAGTACCTTAATTAATGAGTTTAATGTAGCTGCTGACGTAATTTCAGGAATTAGAACCATTAGAAAAGAAAAAAATATTTCGTTTAAAGATACTATTGAGTTTTCAATATTAAATAATGATAATGTAAGTGCTAATTTTGATACTGTGATTCAAAAAATGGGTAATATTAGCGAAATTAGTTATGTTACTTCATCTGTTGACGGAGCCTTAAGTTTTAGAGTAAAATCGAACGAGTATTTTATTCCAATGGTTGGAGCTATTGATGTGGAGGCCGAAAAAGCAAAACTAGAAGAAGAATTAAAATACACACAAGGTTTCTTAAAATCTGTTCAAGGAAAATTAAGCAATGAGCGTTTTGTAAATAATGCACCAGAAAAAGTATTGGCTATTGAACGTCAGAAAGAAGCAGATGCGTTGGCTAAAATTGAAACAATAAAAGCAAGTTTAAAGAGTTTATAAAGAACAATACATTTACTGTGGTTGGTGAATGTATTTAGAAAAGGGATGCTAATTTATTAGTGTCCCTTTTTGCTTTTAAATTATATTAAAGCTTCCCTCAAAATACTTACAGGATGTTTACTTGTGCGTTTTGTACCATCTTTAATTTGATGCCTGCAACTTGTTCCTGAAGCAGAAATTTCAACTGTTTCAGTGAGGTTTCTCACTTTAGGGAACAGGGTATCTTCTCCAACTTGCATTGAAATAGTGTAATGTTCCTTTTCATAACCAAAAGAGCCAGCCATTCCGCAACAACCAGTGTTTAAAATAGTTGGTTTGTAGTTAATAGGAATATTTAGCATAGTAAAAGTAGCTTCACTAGCACTTAATGACTTTTGATGACAATGCACATGAATTTTAATTTCTTTAGCAGTATTTTTAAAACTAGAGGATTTTATGTTGCCTTTTTCAAATTCTTTTTTTATGAATTCTTCAATAGTAAATACATTTTTCGAGATGTTTTCTGCTGCAGTTTTATCATCAGCCAAACGAAGATATTCATCTCTAAAACCTAAAATAGCTGAAGGTTCAATACCAATTAAAGGAGTGTTTTCTGAAATAACTTCCTTAAAAATTCCAATGTTTTTGTCAATTACTTGTTTTGCTTCGTCTAAAAAACCTTTTGAAATAAAGCTTCTACCACTTTCTTCGTGATCAATTAACAGAACTTTGTATCCTAATTTGGTTAATAATTCAATTGTGTCAATACCAATTTTCACATCATAATAATTGGTGAATTCATCACAAAATAAGTAGAGTTCTTCGTTTTTAAAATCTTGGTTTTGAAATCTTTTTTTATTGTTTTTGTACCAACTTCTAAGAGTTGTTTTATACAATTTAGGAATGCTTCGTTGTGTTGCAATTCCTAACACCTTTTTAGTTATATAATTGTTTAATAGTAAATTTGTTATTGAAGGCAGAATACTTCCTAATTTATTGTATTTGTTGTTGTTAGCAAATAAATGAGTGCGTAGTGATGGTTTATTTTCTTTTTGATATTGATATAAAAATTCTGCTTTTAAAGCTGCAACATCAACATTACTTGGACATTCGCTTGCGCAGGCTTTACAACTCAAGCATAAATCAAAAACATCTTTAAGTTCTTCATAATCAAACTTGTTAACTTTGTCTGAATTTGTTAGAAATTCACGTAAAGCATTTGCACGTGCTCTTGTTGTATCTTTTTCGTTTTTAGTTGCTCTATAACTTGGGCACATTGTTCCACCAGCCGAAATTGGTTTTCGGCAATCTCCTGAGCCATTGCATTTTTCAGCAACACGTAAAATCCCTTCACTATCTGAAAAATCAATTATAGTTTCAATTTTAGGTTCGGCTCTATCAATTTCATAACGTAAATTTTTATCCATTGGTAGCGCATCAACAATTTTTCCTTTGTTGAAAATTCCATTTGGATCAAATACTAATTTTATTCGCTTTAGTAGGGCATAGTTCTTTTCTCCAATCATTAATGGAATAAATTCCGCACGCACAATTCCATCGCCGTGCTCTCCACTCAGTGAGCCTTTGTATTTTTTTACCAATATAGCAACCTCGGTGGTTATGGTTCTAAATAATTCAACATCCGATTTCTTCTTTAAATTTAAAATTGGACGTAAATGAATTTCACCAGCACCAGCGTGGGCATAATAAACCGCATCTTGACCAAAATTAGCCATCATTTTGGTGAATTCAGCAATATAATTTGGTAAGTCTGTAACTTCAACAGCAGTATCTTCAATGCACGCAACAGCTTTTCTATCTCCAATAATATTTCCTAACAACCCTAAACCAGCTTTTCTTAAATTAATAGCTTTATAAATGTTATCACCAATAAGTTTTGGATATGCATAACCAAAATTATGATGTTTTAAATCTTCAATTAGTTCATTTGCAATTGCTTGAATTTTTTCAATTGAATTTGATTTAACTTCCAACATTAAAATTGCTGCAGGGTTTCCCTCTATAAAAAATCTATTTTTTACTTGTTCTCGATTGTTTTTTGTGCAATCTAAAATGGTTTTGTCCATTAATTCACACATGAAAAGGTTGTGTTTCATGGCAATTACAACTGCTTCCATACTTTCTTGTATGCTATTGAAATGTACAGCAACTAAAATGCTATCGGTAGGAGGTAAGTTGTCTAATTGTAATGTTATTTCAGTTGTAAAAGCTAAGGTACCTTCGCTTCCACACAATAATTTAGCGATATTTATTTTTTCATCTGAAGCTGAAAATATGTTGGTTTTTAACAATTCATCAACAGCATAACCAGTATTTCTTCGGTGAATTGAAACTTTAGGAAATTCTTTTTCAATTTCTTGTTGAATTTCAGGATTTGAAAGTTCGTTAAAAAGAGCTTTGTATATATTGCTTTCTAAAGAATTGCCTCTCTTTTTAATTTCAAATGCATCTTTACTTAATGCTTCAAAAGTAACTTCAGAGCCATCACTTAAAATTGTTTTTAAAGACAGTACTTTATCACGTGTGACACCATAACGAATAGAAGTTGTTCCAGATGAATTATTGCCCACCATTCCGCCAATCATACAGCGGTTACTAGTTGAGGTATCTGGGCTAAAGAATAATCCAAAAGGTTTTAAAAATATGTTTAATTCATCTCTAATAATTCCTGGCTGAACAGTTATGGTTTTTTTTGCTTCATCAAAAGCTAAAATTTTTGTAAAATATTTGGAAACATCTACAACTATTCCATCTCCAACACATTGTCCGGCTAGTGAAGTTCCAGCTGTTCTAGGAATTATGGTTAGTTTATTTTTTGTTGCAAATTCAATGATTGTTTTAATATCTTCTGCATTTTTTGGAAAAGCAACTGCTAATGGAATTTTTCTGTAAACCGAAGCATCAGTGGCATAAATACTTTTATGTAAATCATCAAAAAGTAGTTCGCCAGATAAAGAATTAGATAAATTTTGAAGCATTATAAAATTACAAATAGAATAAATTATTTCACTTGAAAGATACTAAAATAATAGTTACTTAAAAGTTTTACTAAAAATTCTATAGTTGTTAAAACTTCATTTTATAGAAATGCTTTTTTGAATTGTATTTTTCTCATTATCAGCTTTTAGAATTTTTTTTAGCTGAACTAATAAATCATTTATAAGCACACTTTTTTGTAAAAGAAATTTAATTAGTTGACTTTTTCACCATTTTTAATTTGTTTTGAAGCTTGTAATAAAACTATTTGTTTGTTTTTGTTTTCAATACCTAAAACTAAACATTCACTAAAAAAGTTTGCAATTTGCTTTGTAGGAAAATTAACAATGGCTACTATTTGCTTATTTAATAATTGTTTTTTTGTATACAAATCAGTTATTTGAGCACTGGATTTTTTAATGCCCAACTCCCCAAAATCAATGCTAAGCTGATAAGCAGATTTTTTGGCGTTTGGAAAATCTAGTACATTAATAATAGTTCCTATTCTTATATCCAATTTAGAAAAATCTTCAAATGCTATTTCAGGTTTCATAAACAGTTATTCAATAATTAAAAATTCTGTTCTTCTATTTATTTGATGTTCTAATTCTGTACATTTTACACCATTAGCACAATTATTTAATAATTGAGTTTCTCCATACCCTTTTCCTGAGACTCTAGATGCACTAATGCCATTAGAAATAATATAATTAATAACTGAGTTTGCTCTTTTATTGGAAAGTTCTAAGTTATAGTTGTCTGGAGCTCTACTATCTGTGTGTGATTTTACGTCAACTTTTGCATTTGGGAATTTTATTAAATAGGCAATTACTTTATTAATTTCAATTGCAGCATCAGTTCTAATTTTATCTGTATCTAAATCAAAATAGATAGTATTGGTGTTAATAAATTTCTCTCCACTTACATTAACAAATTCTATTGATGGAGTTAATATAATTGTTTTTGCTAAGCTATCATTATAAATATTTGATGTTTGGAATGAGATAGCTTGGGTGTCAAATTTATCTAATTGAATTTTTAAATTATATTCACTTTTACATTCAAGATTGAGATTTATTGAATTTTTGTCTTCTAATTTTAGTGTTTCTATTATTTTATTATTTCTAAAAACAGTTAGGATTGACCCAAATAAAGGTTCATTATTTTCTTTATTGACAATTGAAACAAGTAATTGTTGATTGCAAGGTTTTGGAATTAAAATAATTGATTTTTTTGCACTGCTATTAAATGTTGCATCTGTTTTAAAGCTAACTTCATTAGATTCAAAATTTTCTGATTCAGCTATAATTTTGTAATTAGAATTACATTTTAAATTAAATATCAGTGAATTATCAGTGATAATATTTTTTGTATCAACCAATTCATTTTCTAAGTACAATGAAATTTTAGCATTGTTTATTCTAAAATTACTTTCACTATTTAATACAATTAATTCTAAGTTCTGGTTACATAATTTTGGCGATAATGAGATGTTTTTTTCTAGGATACTAATAGTATTTGCATTAGTTAAAAATTCAACTTTAGCTGTGTCAAAATTACTCGCTTCAGCTACAACAGTATAATTACGCTCACAGTCAATAGTAAAAGTATAGAAGTCATTAACAAGTTGTTTATCCTTTAATAAACCATTTGAAAAAAGTGATACAACTACATTCTTTAATGGGTATGCATCTGAATTGCTTTTTACAATCCCAGAAACAATTTGATTACAAAGTTTAGGAATTAGCGTAATATTTTTTTGTGTTTTAATGTTGTATTCAGCATTTGTAGAAAATTCAATTTGATTTGTTTCAAAATTATCAGCTTCAGCAATAATTTTGTAATTAGAATTACATTTTAAATTGAATGTCAGTGAATTATTAGTAATAATATTTTTTGTATCAATTTTTTCATTTTCTAAATACAATGAAATTGTAACATCTTTTATTCTAAAATTACTTTCGCTATTTAATACAATTAATTCTATGTTTTGATAGCATAATTTTGGTGATAATGAAATGTTTTTTTCAACTGTAGTTTTATTGTTATTATTTGTTGAAAATTCTAATTTACGGGTTTCATAATTACTTGCTTCAGCTACAACAGTATAATTTTTGTTACATTCAATTGCAAAAGTATAAAAGTCATTAACAAGTTGTTTTTCCTTTAATATTCCATTTGAAAAGAGCGATACAACTACATTTTTTAGCGGATAAACATCTGAATCACTTTTTACAATTCCAGATACAATTTGATTACAAAGTTTAGGAATTAGGGCAATATCTTTTTGTGTTTTAATGTTGTATTCAGCAGTTGTAGAAAATTCAATTTGATTTGTTTCAAAATTCTCTGCTTCAGCAATAATCATATAATTTGAATTGCAATTAACTGAAAAGTTGTATAAATTATTGTTGGATACGTTTTTACTTTCCTTTAAAGTTCCATCTAAAAATAAAGAAACTGTAGTATTTTTTGGCTGAATGTTACTATTTTTATTTACTACATATCCTTCAATTATTTGGTTACATGCTTTAGGAATTAATAAAGCAATAACATCTGTAACTTTAGTATAGGTATTATCTGTTGAAACTGTTATTTGTGCAGGATCATAATTATTGGCTTCAACTATAATTTTATAAGCTGAATTACAGTTTACGTTAAATCTAAATTTATCGGCTGTCTTTTTTTCAATAATTTTACCATTTAAATATAATGAAACATTCCCAGTTAAAGGAACATTGTTATTTGTTGTTATTGTTCCTGCAATAACTTGATTACATTGTTTAGGAATTAAAATTATTTGTTGAATTGTTTTAGCATTATAATTTCCATTGGAAGAAAATGTGATTTTTGAAGATTCAAAATTATCAGCTGTAGATATAATTTCGTAGGATGAGTTACAATTTATTTGGAAAGCAATAGTTTTTCCGATAGTATAATTTTTAGAATCAATAATATTTCCGTTAGAAATTAATTGAATTGTAGCATTGTCAATTACTTGATTTTGATTTGCTGAAGTAATAATTAATTCAATATTTTGAGTGCAATCTATTGGGATTAAAGAAAATGTTTTATTTAAAGATGTATCAAAAGTGTTGGAAGTGGAAAAAGTGGTTTCAAGCGGTAAAAAATTTTCTTTAAATGCAGTAACTTTGTAGTTTGTATTGCATTTTAGCTTTGTTTTAAATTGAATTTCTTCTTTAAAATTAAAGCTTTCAATAGTTTTATTGTTAACAGTCAACGTTCCAGAAACTTGTGTAAGTTGTTTTTTTGTATTCTGATTTATAAAATTAAACGTTAGCGATTGAATACACTCTTTTTTATTGGTAGTAAAAGCATAAATATCTACATCTCCCAAACTTCCAGTTCTATTAGAAGTGAAAAAACCTGAATTTGTTGTATTATTTACTACAAAACCAAAATCATCAAATTCACTATTTATAGGTTCTGGTAAGGCAATTGCCTTTTGGTAGTTTCCATTTTTAAATTCACTCTTAAAAATATCTAAACCATTCTTTCTATCTTTTCCTACTGATGAAAAGTATAAATTATGATTGCTATCTATTGAAGGATAAAGTTCGCTGTTTTTTGAATTTATAGCAGGCCCTAAATTTATAGGTTTGCCATACGTTCCGTCTAAAAAAATGTCTATATAATAGATGTCATTTTCCCCATAACCACCCGGCATATCTGAAACAAAGAACAATTTTTTACCATCATTACTAACAATTGGGTTTCTTACTGAATAAGAACTGCTATTTATAGGTAAAAAAGAAATATTACCAATTAGAAAATTATCAGTAACACTCGCTTTTACAATTCTGAGTGTATTCCATTTTTCAATATCTTCTTTGTTTTCAGCACTATAATAGTTATTCCATGTAAAATAAACAGTTTTTAAATCTGGAGTAAATGAAATGTCTGCTTCAAAATATTTATTTTTAATTTCATTTGAAAATCTACCATTTTCTATAATATCTCCATTTTCAGTAACTATACCTTTGTAAAGTTCAAGATGCCCTTGACTATTATTACGTCTTCTGTCTTTTTTAAAACTTTTATCTTCATCACTTTTTTTTGATGAAGCGTAAATTATAGTATTACCATATAAAAATGAAGCTCCCAGTTCAGCAAATTCAGAATTTATTGAGGTATTTAAAACGTTGTATTCTGCTTGTTGCGAGAAAAGTGTACTTGAAAATAATACTATTAAAAATATAAATACACCTCTCATAAAATAAAATTTACTTTTTTGATAATTTTTCAAATACCCAAGCAGGACCAATCAATAAAAATTGTAAATCTTTAAAAAAAGATGGTTTTTTACCTTCAATTTTATGTCCGTAAAATTGACCGATCCAGGCAATAACAAAAATAGTTAAAGATGTATAAAATAAAGGTATGAGGGCTGCTAAATAGCCGTTTCCAATTAAACAGATTAAAGAAAAAAGTAACATTTTTATGAAAATACTAAAGGAAAGTCTTACATAAAAGAGCATTAAAAAAAATAAGATTACTGAAGCCCAATTTTCTATAATTGGATTATTTATGTTTAAAACAGTTTCAATTTTTGTTGATGGAATACTCATTAACAGACCAACAATACTAAAAAATATAGTAGGTACACATATGTAATGGATTAATTGATTGGTTTTATTTTGATGACTTACAGCATATTCATCAAACCATTGTTGCAAATTTTTCATAAAATAAAATTAGATTTTAAATTTAAGAAAAAATATGTTACCCAATTTTTTTAAATTTTTCTATATGCATTTTTGCTCTTCTATTACCAGAATCTAATTGTAAAGATTTTTCATAATTTTCAGTAGCTTTTAATGTATCACCACTTTTTATATAAGCATCAGCTAAACTATCATAAACATTTGAGCTTTTTGGGTATAAAGCAACATTTATTTTAAAAATATTTATTGCTTTGGAATAATTTTTTTCTCTTAATTCTTTGTAACCAAACCTATTCAATGTATTTTCATCAATAGAATTATCTAGTGAATCTCTTTTTTTTATAATAAAATACCCTTCCAATGCTTTTTCAAAATTATCATTGTTTAAATATTCACTAGGGATTTTTTCGGTAGCTTCTAATTTTCTAATTTTGAATTGTAAAGTGTCATTTTCTTCTTTTGGAACAAAAACTAAATAATATTTTATATCTATAGGATTCGTTAAAAATTGAATTTTCTCATTCATTTCTTTTACAAAAAAAGTATTATCATTTACTTTTAAAGGTTTAATTTTCTTTGCACCACGCCAATTTATGTACAATTCACTTTCATTGAAATATACTTCAACTACTTCATCAGAATTAAATAGATACCTACCACTAGTTTTTTCTATAAATTCAGTACTGTTATCTTTTGAATTACAACTAAGGAGGAGTAAACATATTATAATTGAAATAATTCTATTTAAATTCATTTTTGAAAAGCTATGTTTATGTGTAAAAATAAAAAATCGTCTAAACCTTTACAAGTTTAGACGATTTTAAATTCAATTTATAACTATTGTTAGCTAACTTTCATTAATTCAACATCAAATATAAGTGTTGCATTAGGAGGAATAACTCCACCAGCACCTCTGCTTCCATAAGCTAAATTAGATGGAATTACAAAACGAGCTTTGTCTCCTACATTCAATAATAAAAGACCCTCATCCCATCCTGCAATTACTTGACCAACACCAACTTGAAAATTTATAGGTTCTTTTCTTGTGTATGAAGAATCAAATACTTGTCCGTTTAATAATTGACCTTTGTAATGCACAGAAACTTGACTTCCTTTTTTTGCCTTTATACCATTTCCTTGTTGTAAAATTTTATAACGTAAACCGCTTGGTGTTTCATCATAACCAGTAGCAATTTCATCCATTTGTTTTTGCATTGCAGCTTTTGCTTCAGCTTCTCTTTTAGCTCTTGAACCTTCAAAAGTTCTAAAGGATTCCACAGCATTAAATTTTTCAGCAGCTTCACCAACTTTAATAATTTCAATAGATTCTAATACATCATTTTGAGCAATTTTATCTACTACATCTTGTCCTTCAACAACATTTCCAAAAACAGTATGTTTATTATCTAACCATGGTGTAGCAACGTGTGTTATAAAAAACTGACTTCCATTAGAAGCTGGTCCTGAGTTTGCCATAGATAAAATACCAGGTGCGTTGTGTTTTAAACTAGGGTGAAATTCATCATCAAAACTATAGCCAGGTGATCCAGTTCCTGTACCTAATGGGCAACCTCCTTGTATCATAAAATCTGCAATAACTCTATGGAATTTTAATCCATTATAATATGGTTTACCTTGAGGTTTTGAATTGTTTTCTAAATTACCTTCAGCTAAAGCAACAAAGTTACCTACTGTTCCAGGAGTTTTTTCAAATTCTAAATTCACTAGTATAACACCTTTTGAAGTGTTAAATTTTGCGTATAATCCGTTATTCATGTCTTAATTTTTTAAACTTTGCAAAGATACATGCTTTCATTAGAACATGAAAGTTATGATTAAGTTAAAATCCGCCAAAAAAGCGGATTTAATTTAATTAATGTAAAAAAGCAATTAAACTTTAGCTGTTGTAACTGTTTGAATTGAAGTAGATTGTTCAATTTTCACTGCATCGCTTGTTAAACCACACCCTTTTTTTGATGATCCACACGCACTAAAAACTAAAAGTAGAAGTGCTATTCCTATAAATTGTACAATTATTCTTTTCATAATAGGTTGATTTTAATTTTAAACGGAGTTTTTTTTAAAATATTTTAAGATACTAATTTATTTAATGTGTATACAATTAATTCTTCAACTGGTTTATATGGGTTTTCACTAAAAGTTCCATTAGCTCTATTAGCAATTATAGCATTCATAGAGCATGCGTTGTGCCCCAGTAATTTTGCTAATCCATAAATTGCAGAAGTCTCCATTTCAAGGTTTGTTACTCTTACTCCCTTAAACTCAAAATTGTCTATTTTGCTATTTAAAGCATCATCTTGTAATCCTATACGTAGAACTCTTCCTTGAGGTCCATAAAAACCACCAGCTGTAGCAGTTACACCTACAAATACTTTATCACTGGTTAATTTTTTTTCTAACTCTTCACTATTTTTTACAACATACGGACGTGCTTTTCTTGGACTCCAATTGGTATGTTTTATAAATAAATCTTCAAAATCTGCTTCTAAAATCTGCTCGCAATCATAAGAATGTAACATTCCGTCAAAACCTAAGCCGTATTTAGCTAGCACAAAGCTATCTACAGGAATATCCTTCTGTAAAGAGCCTGAAGTACCAATTCTTACAATATTTAATTTTATATGTTCTTTTTTTAATGTTCTGGTTTTTAAATCAATATTCACCAAAGCATCTAATTCGTTCATTACAATATCAATATTATCAGGCCCAATTCCTGTAGAGATCACTGATATTTTGGTGCCTTTATAAGTTCCTGTAATTGTTCTGAATTCTCTTTTTTGAGTTTCAAATTCAATACTATCAAAATGTGCTGTAATTAATGGCACTCTATTTTGGTCACCAACAAAAATAATATTGGTTGCAATATTTTCTGGTTTTAAGTTTAGGTGGTAAATACTACCATCTGGATTTAAAATTAACTCTGAATCTGCTATTTTTTTCATAAATTTATCCGCCAACGCGTTTTATATTATATCCTTCTTTTTTTAGGATTTCCATTATTTTATCTCTATAATTCCCTTGAATTATTATTTCATTATCTTTTACACTTCCACCAACACCACATTTTGTCTTCAACAATTTAGCCAATGATTTTAAATCATCTTCACTACCTTCAAATCCTGCAATTACTGTAACTGTTTTTCCGCCTCTTCCTTTGTTAGAGAAATGAGCTTCTAAATATTGGTTTTTAGGAGATAATGTTTCAGTTTCTTCTTCTTTTTCATATTCAAAATTTGTATTTGTTGAAAAAACAAATCCTCCTAAATCTTCTAAACTGCTTAATTTTTTCTTACTCATCTTTTGTTGTTTTACATGAAATATTACTTTTTTGTAAGTTTATTCCAAATAAATAATAAGGCTGACAACAATTCAAATAACAAGCCAATGGCTAGTATTAAACTTGCTTGTGGGTTTTTACTTATTTTTAAAATAGCACCAGCAATTATTAAAAAAACACCAAATGTAAAAAAGGAAAGTACTTTTTTTGAAATCATTTTAATAAGCCTAATTCTTTTAAACGTTCATTTAAAAATTCTCCAGCTGTAATATCTTCATATACTTTTGGATGTGTTTCAGTGATACATTCAGGTAAACAGTTTAATTTCATTTCACTTATTGGATGCGTAAAAAAAGGAATTGAATACCTTGGTTTGTCCCAATCTTCTCTTGGCGGATTAACAACTTTATGAATTGTTGACCTCAATTTATTATTTGTTAATCTCTCTAGCATATCTCCAACATTCACTACCAATTGTTCAGGAAGTGCAGTAACAGGAATCCATTCACCTTTTTTATTTTGAACCTCTAAACCAGAAGCTGAAGCACCCATTAATAAAGTTATTAAATTAATATCTCCATGTGCTGCTGCTCTCACTGCTCCTTTAGGTTCTCCAATAATAGGAGGGTAGTGTATTGGACGTAAAATACTGTTTCCGTTTATTACATATTTATCGAAATATTTTTCGTCTAAACCAATATAAATTGCTAATGCACGCAACACATAAATAGCTGTTTTTTCCAACATTTTATAAGCTTCTATTCCTGATGTATTAAAACTTGTAATTTCTTTTACAAATACATTTTTAGGGTATTCAGCTTTTAATTTATCATTACCATCCACTTCTTGTCCAAAATGCCAAAATTCTTTTAAATCGCCTTCCTTTTTACCTTTTGCACTTTCTTTACCAAATGAAGTATAACCTCTTTGCCCTCCAATGCCATCAATTTCATATGATTCCTTTATTTCTGTAGGTAAATCGAAAAAAGCTTTTACATCTTTATATAAATTTTCAGTTATTGAATCTGATAAAAAATGTCCTTTTAAAGCAATAAAACCAATTTCTTCATAGGCTTCACCAATTTCTTTAATGAATTTTTGTTTTCTTTTAGGGTCTTCTGAAAGAAAATCACCTAAATCAACACTTGGAATATTTTTCATGATATATTTTAATTAACAATTAAAATTACAAAAATTTATTTATTCTTTTTAATTATTGGTATTAAGTAGCTAATTGTATAGTTAAAACCAATTCCCATATCATTTAAAAAAACTCTGTTGAAACCTGGTATATATAAATTTTTGAAGTTTTCAGGTTCCTTAGTACTAATCATTTTTTTAATACTTATTTGGGTTCCAAGATAAACGTTTTTAAAAGTTTCTACTTTCATTCCTAAAACAAATTCCAACCAATGAGCAGTTAAATCTTTATATTCTGTATTTACATCATTTAGTTCACCTTCAAAATAAGTACCGTTTACATTTGGGGAATAGTTATTTAATGTTTGGCTTAAGAAACTAAAACCATACCTTCCTCCAAAAAATATTTCATTTGTCATTCCTGCCCAGTTTTGGTATGCATTATAGTTAACTCCAATTTTTATAAAAGAACCTTTTGAAGTAAAATTCAGGTAATCTTCTGTTGATATTACATCTTCATAACCTAATTCTACTGCGGCATAATAGTTTCTTAAAAACCGAATATCACCAACAAGTTCTAGTCCTTTTTTGTCTCTGTCAATAAACGAAATTGTTGGTTTACTTAAATCTATTCCAACTCTTAAACCATAATTTTCTTTTAGTTTTATGGTATCAGTTTTTTGTTGGCTAAATCCACCAATTGATAAAAATAAACTAATGATAAATATTAATATGTGCGCTTGTTTCATTTTCAATAGTTGAATTGTTAATTAAATTATCTTTTATCCAGTTATTTGATGTTTGTATGGATAAATTCTCAAAAATTGTTTTATACCCACAAGAGCGAGAAACAAAAATGTCATTTCTATTATAATTAAAACTTATTTCATCAATAAATGTTGCAGATTGAAATTTATAAACAGTGCTGTTTTCATTTAAATTTAACGGAATGGTTATAGAATCTATTGCTTTATTTTCATAAATACTGTCTTTATTTAAAGCCCAAACTGTTAAAGAGTTTACACTTTTTATAGTTTTAGGATTATTAATATCATAAAACCGAATTACAAGCATTGGTGTTGTTGCTTCTATGCAAATATCATCTTTTTCGCAACTGCTAAACGCAACTAATAAAATGAAGATATGAAATATATGTTTTTTCATAGATAGTTATTTAAGCTCTAAAAGTACCACATTTTCAACATGATGCGTTTGGGGAAACATATCTACAGCTTGTGTTTTTACAATGTTATAGTGATCTTTCATTAAAGATAAATCTCGGGCTTGTGTAGCAGAATTACAACTAACATACACAATTTTTTTTGGAGAAATTTCCAACATTTTTGCTACAACATTTTTATGCATTCCATCACGCGGTGGATCAGTGATAATAACATCTGGTTGTCCATGTTTTTTTATAAAACTATCGTTAAAAACATCTTTCATATCACCAGCATAAAATTCAACATTAGTTATATTATTAAATTGTGCATTTATTTTTGCGTCTTTAATTGCATCAGTTACAGATTCAACCCCAATCACTTTTTTAGCATTTTTAGCTACAAATTGTGCTATTGTACCAGTTCCGGTATAAAAATCGTATACTACTTCATTTCCAGTTAAACCAGCAAAGTCACGTGTAATTTTATATAATTCGTAAGCTTGTGCTGAATTTGTTTGGTAAAAGGATTTTGGTCCAATTTTAAATTTTAAACCTTCCATTTCTTCAAATATATGATCTCTGCCTTTGAAAAGAATAATGTTTTGGTCATATAAAGTGTCATTTCCTTTTCCATTAATAACATACTGTAGTGATGTTATTTGAGGAAATTCAAATGAAAGTGCATTTAATAATGATTCACGTTTTTTTACATCTTCTTTAAAAAACTGTATCACAACCATAATTTCTCCAGTTGAAGAAATACGAAGCATAATAGTACGTAAAAGACCCGATTGCTCTCTTGGATTGTAAAATTCTAATCCATTTTCAATACCGAAATTTTTAATAAAATTTCTTATTTCATTTGATGGATCTTCCTGTAAATGGCATTTTTTAACATCTAAAATTTTGTCCCACATTCCTGAAATATGAAAACCGCAGGCATTTCTGTCGTTTATGTCTTCTGTAGAATTTATTTCTTCAACAGTTAACCACCTACTATTTGAAAATGAAAATTCCATTTTATTTCTATAGAAAAAAATATTTTCACAACCTAAAATCGGAGTAATTTTTGGCAAATCTAAATGTCCAATTCTTATTAGATTATTTTTAACTTCATTTTCTTTATAAGCAAGTTGATGTTCATATTTCATGTTCTGCCATTTGCAACCACCACAATGCTCAAAATGTTCACAAACAGGTTCAGTTCTTTTTTCTGAATATTTATGAAATTTAATAGCTGTACCTTCAAAATAAGCTTTTCTTTTTTTTCCAGTTTTCACATCAACAATATCTCCAGGAACAGTATTTGTTAAAAAAATTACGCGCCCATCTGGTGCTTTCGCGACGGTTTTTCCACGTGCACCAGCATCAATTACTTCAATATTTTCGAAAATAGTTTGTGTTTTTCTTCTTGCCATTTTGCAAATGTACCATTTTAGCATAAAAAAAGCATCCTAAAAAGGATGCTTTTAAATATATATAAGGAATCTTATTTTACACTTTCCATGTAAGCGATTATAGAAGCTAATTCATCAGCTGTTAAATCTTTTACAAAACCATCAAGGTTAGCTTTCATTATAGCAACTTGACCTGGGTCAGTATCAACAATTGCACTACTTTCACCTTTTAAGAACGTTAAAATATTTCCGCCTTTTTCAGTGTAAATTTTATTAATGTCTTTTATTGATGGGCCAATAACTTTTGTGTCAGCTAAATGGCATGTTGCACAAGTTTTAGCTGTAAATAATTCTTTACCTAATTCAATATTTCCAACTGCAACTTCTTCTTTTGGAGCTTCAACAGTAGTTTCAACTTCTGTTTTTACTTCTTCTTTCTTTTTATCACCGCAACTTGCAAAAAATAGTGCAGCTAAACTTAAAACTAAAACTGATTTTTTCATTTTTTTTATTGTTATAATTAAAGAGCAAATTTATTCATTTAATATTAACAATATGTCATTTTTATGACAAAAAATAATAAGTAATTGGATATTCGAAAACTCAATTAATTAAATATTAATAAAATGCTGAATTATTTTGTAATTTGCACTTTTAAAAAGGATGATTTCTCTCCTATAAATGAGGAATTGATTATTTTAAATTTTAAAAATTATTAAATGATGGTTTCTGAAAAAATTTCATCTCAACAAGCTATTGAATTAGAGGATAAATATGGAGCTCACAATTATCACCCATTACCTGTCGTTTTAAATAGAGGAGAAGGTGTGTATGTTTGGGATGTAGAAGGGAAAAAATATTATGATTTTTTATCGGCATATTCTGCTGTAAATCAAGGGCATTGTCACCCTAAAATTATTAACGCTTTAAAAGATCAAGCTTCAACATTAACATTAACTTCAAGAGCATTTTATAATGATATTCTTGGGAAATATGAAAAATATGTTACTGATTATTTTGGTTTTGACAAAGTACTTCCTATGAATACTGGAGCTGAAGCAGTTGAAACTGCAATTAAACTTTGTAGAAAATATGCCTATGAAAAAAAGGGAATTGCAGAAAATGAAGCTGAAATAGTTGTGTGTAAAAATAATTTTCATGGGAGAACAACTACCATTATTTCTTTTTCTAATGATGAGGATGCCAGAAAAAACTTTGGTCCATATACTTCGGGGTTCATAAAAATTGAATATGATAATTTAATTGAATTGGAAAACACATTAAAATCAAATACTAATATAGCTGGTTTTTTAGTTGAGCCTATTCAAGGTGAAGCTGGTGTTTATGTGCCTTCTGAAGGATATTTAAAAAACGCAAAATTACTTTGCGAAAAATATGATGTCTTATTTATTGCTGATGAAGTGCAAACAGGTATTGCCAGAACAGGTAAATTATTAGCTGTAAATCACGAAAATGTAATTCCTGATATTTTAATTTTAGGAAAGGCTTTAAGTGGAGGTGTTTATCCTGTTTCTGCTGTATTTGCGAATAATGATATTATGAATGTTATTAAACCAGGTCAACATGGTTCAACATTTGGAGGTAATCCGTTAGCTTGTGCTGTAGCAATTGCAGCTTTGGATGTTGTAAAGGAAGAAAAATTAGCTGAAAACGCTGAAAAGTTAGGTCAATTATTTAGAAGTGAAATTCAAAAATTAGTTGATTCTAATAACTTAGTAAAATTAGTAAGAGGAAAAGGATTGTTAAATGCTATTATAATTAATGATGCAGAAGACAGTTCAACTGCATGGGATATTTGTATGAAATTGAGAGATAATGGTTTATTGGCAAAACCAACTCACGGAAATATTATTAGGTTTGCACCTCCTTTAGTTATGAATGAAGCGCAAATAATGGACTGTGTTGAAATTATAAAAAAGACAATTTTAGAGTTTTAATCTTATTAAAATTGACATAAAAAAAGCGGCTTAAGCCGCTTTTTTTAGTTTTAATTAATCTCTACCTCTTCTTTTAGTGCTTTTATTTCCACTAAAAGGAATTTTGCTGTCTGAACGTTTTCTGCCAAATCCACTAAAATCGCCTCCTCCAGAAGTTTTTCTATCTTTACTTCTAGCTCTTCCACCACCACTTCTAGATCTGCTGCTTCCTTCTGAATCTCTATCTCCTCTAGGTTTTCTAGAACTATCTCTATTTTCAGAACCTTCAGAACTTCTGCTTCTACTTCTTCTTTCTCCTGATCCACCTCTTCCTGCACGTTGTTTTTTTGTAATTTCTACATTTACACTTCTGCCTTCAAAGTCTACATTATTTTCTTGAAAAGCTGAAACAGTTTCACTTTCAAAAGTTTTATCTAATTCAAAAAATGAGAATGTATCTAAAATTTCAATTTGTCCAATTTCAATATTTTTTGCAATATTTTGGTCATTAATTAAACCAATTAGTCTTGCGGGATTTAATTTGTCTTTACGTCCAATATTCACAAAAAAGCGAGACATATTTTCATCATCTCTTCTTTTTCCTCTTGTATCAACACGTTTCATATGCTCACTATCATTTAAATCAGGAGCATTTTCATAATACGTTAAGAATGTATTAAATTCTAATGAAACAAATCTTTTAATTAATTCTTCTCTATCCATACCTTCTAATTTTTCATGGATAGTTGGCAGGAATTCAGAAATTTCAGTTTCATTTATTTTAATATCATGAACTTTATCAATTAACTTGAATAATTGATTTTGACAAATTTCTTTTCCTGTTGGGATAGGAGTACTTATGAATTTTTTTCCAATATTTTTTTCAATTGGGTATAGTTTCCCTTTTTCACGTGAATTTACAATAGCTATAGAAATACCTTCTTTACCAGCTCTTCCTGTTCTTCCACTTCTGTGGTTGTATGATTCTATTTGGTCTGGTAATTTATGATTAATTACGTGTGTTAAGTCATTTACATCCAATCCTCTAGCCGCAACATCAGTAGCAACTAAAATTTGCAAATGCTTTTTACGGAATTTTTCCATTACGCTATCACGTTGAGCTTGAGATAAATCTCCATGAAGTGAATCAGCATTATAACCATCTCTAATTAAATTATCTGCAACTTCTTGAGTTTCTCTTCTTGTTCTACAGAAAACAATACTGTAAATATCTGGATTTACATCTGCAATTCTTCTTAATGCTGCATATCTATTTCTTTCAGAAACTACATAATATTGATGTGATACTTGATCAGAACTTTTATTTTTTTCACCTGAAGTAATTTCAATAGGCTTTGTCATATAATGACGAGCAATTTCTTCAACTTCTTTTGGGAATGTTGCTGAAAACAATAAGGTTTGTTTAGATTTAGGTGTTGCACCTAAAATAATATCTAAATCATCTTTAAAACCCATATTTAGCATTTCATCAGCTTCATCTAAAACCAACCATTGAATTGCATTTAAATCTAATACTCTTCTATTAATTAAATCTACAGTCCTTCCAGGTGTACCTACAATAATTTGTATACCTTTTTTAATTTTTCTAATTTGATCTTCAATACTTGAACCTCCATAAACTGCAAGTACGTTAACGCCATCACAATATTTTGAAAATTCTTCAATGTTTTTAGCGATTTGAACGGCTAATTCACGAGTTGGTGATAAAATTATTGCTTGTGTATTTTTGCTTTTAGAGTCAATTTGTTCAATAATTGGCAAACTAAATGCTGCTGTTTTTCCCGTTCCAGTTTGTGCAAAAGCTTTTAAATCTACTTTTGAAGATAGTACTTGAGGAATTGATTGTGATTGAATTGGTGTAGGATTTTCATATCCTAAATCATTTAAGGCTTTTAGCACATTTTGGCTAAGCCCTAGGTCTTTAAATGTTGACATTGTCTGTTAAATTTGTGATTTACAGATGCCCATCTATAAACCGGTTAAAAATCGTGCAAAGGTACGTTTAATTTTAACACTAATCACATAAACTTAATTTATTTCAATTTTCTTAAGTTCAGCGTTTAACTTCTTGGAATCTAAGTATGTAAATCCATTTTTAACAATTCCTTGATTATTAACAAGGATAACCCTTGGATAGTTACTAGTTAAAAACGAATGCGCAGCACTGTCTTTAGTTAGTTTAAATTGTTGCTGAATTTCTAATTTTTTCAAGTGAGGTTCTGTTTTAATTTCATTAAAAGATGATTGGATATTAACACCTATAAATAAAATGGAAGGGTATTGATTTTTTAAATATTTAATGCGGTTAACTAAATATTCTGTAGACATAAATTCAGTAGACCAAAAATAAATAACGGTATTTTTATTTTTTATAATTTCATTAATATCTTGTATTTCAGCTTCGCTAGACTGAATATTAAAACTTAGTAATGGTTTTTCGTTTTCAATTGATTTACTGTCGTTTACTAAGCATTTAACCTGATTAACGTATTCATTATTAGTACAGTGTGATAAAAATAAATTTAAAGTAGGTTCATGAATAGTGCAAGACGATTCACTTTTTAAAAAGTCATTAACAACAATTCGCTTTAATAATGTGTTTTTAAATTCTTCTAATTTAATATTATCAACAATTGAGTTTAAAATATTGATAGTTAAGTTATTTTTTGTACTATCTTTTTCAATTAACTGATAGCTTAAATTGTATAAATAACTGACAACATAATTTTGGTAAGGATAAAATGATACTAGATCAGCTTCATTTAGATTCACATCATTTCTGAAATTGTAAAAATCGTTATTTACAATTGGAAATTCTTTTAAATTATGTGCTTTTTTATAATAATAAGGGTAAATTTCTTTTAATCTATATAAAGGATAATGAATTGCTGAATTGGTTAATTTTTCAAACCCTGCAGATATATTCTCTTCTGCTTTTGAAAATTCATTATAAATGGAATTTCTTTCCTGCATCAGCGAATCTATTTTTGCCGAAAAATTAATTTCATTCAGACTAAAATACTGATACATGGCCATATCTTCCTTTTCATTTTGTAAAAACAAATTAATTAAAAATTCATTTTTACTACCTCCTTTACCGCTAAATACTATTGACTCATCAAAATCCCAAGTATTTAAACGTACTAAAACACTATCTAAAGGTTGTATGTAAATATATTGAAATTCAATTCCATGTTTAAAAGTATAAAGCCCTTCTGAAAAATTTTCATATTGAGCAATAAATCTATTTTGTGAATTCAACTGTAAGGTATCAATTATTGTATCATCTTTTAAAAGAAGCACAAATTTATCTTTCGGATTTATAATTTCACCTCCAAAATAAGTTAAATTCTGTTCCTTATTAATTGTGCTACAACTAATAATTATAATTAATATAAATGATTGAATTATATGTTTCATTGAGATTGAATTGAAACAAAAATACATACATAATCCTTTTTCACTTGTTAATGTGATGTTAAATTCCATTGAAACAGATAAAATTAACTATTCATTAAATATTTTTTAGTGAATCTATTTTATTACTTTTGCAAAAATTTAAAAATAAAAAAATAAATGCTTTCAGTATCAAATTTATCCGTGCAATTCGGTAAACGAATTTTGTTTGACGATGTTAATACAAAATTCACTATTGGCAATTGTTATGGAATAATTGGGGCCAATGGTTCAGGGAAATCAACATTTTTAAAAATTATTGCAGGAGATATAGACCCAACTTCAGGTCACATTAATTTAGATCCTGGTAAAAGAATGTCTGTTCTTTCACAAAACCATTATGCTTTTGATGAATATCCTGTTTTGGATACCGTAATGATGGGAAATAAGAAGTTATATGATCTTAAAAATGAAATGGATGCCATTTATGCAAAATCAGATTTTACAGAAGAAGATGGTATAAAGGCAGGGGAGTTAGGGGTAGATTTTGAAGAAATGGGAGGTTGGAATGCAGAGAGTAATGCAGCTTCTCTTTTATCATCTTTAGGAATTAAAGAAGAAATGCATTATACTTTAATGTCTGATATTGAGGGTAAAGATAAAGTTAGAATTTTATTAGCTCAAGCATTATTTGGAAATCCTGATGTGCTAATTATGGATGAGCCTACCAATGATTTGGATTTTGAAACTATAGGTTGGTTAGAAAACTTTTTAGCAAATTATGAAAATACGGTAATTGTAGTTTCGCATGATAGACACTTTCTAGATGCAGTTTGTACACATATTTCCGATATTGATTTTGGTAAAATTAATCACTTTTCAGGGAATTATACATTTTGGTATGAATCTAGTCAGTTAGCAGCAAGACAAAGAGCTCAACAAAGTAAAAAAGCTGAAGATAAAAAGAAGGAATTAGAAGAATTTATTCGTCGTTTTTCAGCGAATGTTGCCAAATCAAAACAGGCCACCAGTCGTAAAAAAATGATTGAAAAATTAAATGTAGATGAAATTAAACCTTCAAGCAGAAGGTATCCTGCAATTATATTTGAACGCGAAAGAGAGGCTGGAGATCAAATTTTAAATGTTGAGCATTTATCAAAATCAACAGAAGATGAAGTGTTATTTAATGATATCAGTTTTAATTTAAATAAAGGAGATAAGGTCGCTTTAATTTCAAGAAATTCTAGAGCAGTTACTTCTTTATATGAAATTTTAAACGGTCATGATAAACAAGATAGCGGTAAATTTCAATGGGGAGTTACAACAAATCAATCTTACTTACCATTAGATAACGCTGAATTTTTTACAAATTCAAATTTAAATTTGGTAGATTGGTTGCGTCAATATGCAAAAACAGAAGAAGAAAGAGAAGAAGTTTTTTTAAGAGGATTTTTAGGTAAAATGATTTTTAGTGGGGAAGAAGCATTAAAAAAATGCAATGTACTTTCTGGTGGTGAAAAAGTAAGATGTATGCTTTCTAGAATGATGATGATTAGAGCAAATGTTTTAATGTTAGATGAACCAACAAATCATTTAGATTTAGAATCAATTCAAGCTTTTAATAATTCATTAAAGAATTTTAAAGGAACTGTACTGTTTACAACTCATGACCACGAATTTGCACATACGGTTGCAAATAGGATTATAGAAATTACTCCAAAAGGAGTCATTGATAGATATTCAACATTTGATGAATATTTAGAAGATCCAAAAATTAAAGAATTGAGAAATCAAATGTATTCATAAAATAAAAGAGGGAGCCTAGGCTCCCTCTTTTATTTTATATAGTGTTTAAAACTTCAAAAATTATCGTTCAAACGAAGGTTTAAATTTATTGCATTCAAAATCTAAGTGAACTTTCTTAAAGGATTTTATATTTTAAAAAAGTCAACATTTTTTTAAAATGATGACAATCAGATTTTAAGTTGATAGGAATCAGTACGATAAAATTATGAACTAATTTAGGAATGACAGTTAGAAGAGCTTTTCGTATAGCCTTTTTTAAATAAAACACAGCTATTTTAGCTTCTTCACAAAATATAATTTTACGGTTCATTCATAACTTCAAATATTTAAAAATCAGTATTTTAATTGATTGATATCATTGCTAGAATTCTTAAAATATAGTTATTTTATTTAAAATGATAAGAATGGTTTTAATTATAATATTTCTGCTGCTTTTGTTAAGTATAGTTTACGTGTTATTTACCCCAATTATTTTATGGGTAGATACTGATAAAAAACAATATTTTATTCAATTAAAAGGAATAGCAAAAGCAAGTTTAGAACCTATGAAAGAAGAAGTTTTTAGATTAAAATTAAACGTGTTATTTTTTAATTATTACTTATATCCATTAAAATATAAGTTTCAAAATAACAAAAATAAAAAAACAGAAAGGGTTATTAAAAATAGGAGTATTGAGTTTAAAAAAATAGTACGAGTATTAAATTCATTTAAAATAAAAAAAATGCTTGTAAATATAGATACAGGAGATTGGACGTTAAATGCAAAATTGTATCCTTTATTTTACTTTTCGAATTATGGCAAAGGTAGTTTTAGGGTCAATTTTCAAGGTATAAATCAGTTGGTACTGCATATTCAAAATAGGCCAATTGATATCATAAAATCATATATTAATTTTAAAACATAACATTATGGAATTACATTTTGAAGAATTATTAAAACAAGTTACCGATTTCATTAAAACTGAAGCAAAAACAGAAACTGTAGTTGGGGAAATGTTTGAATTGGGAGAGTTTAAATGTGTCCCGGTAATTAAAGTAGGTATTGGATTTGGATCTGGAGGAGGCGAAGGGTTTGAAAAAAAAGACTTAAAAGGAGAAGGAATGGGAGCTGGAGCAGGTGTTGGTATTGAACCATTAGGCTTTTTAGTAACGAGAGCAGATCAAATAACATTTATTGAGGCAGGAAAAGCTCATGGTTTATCAGCTATGTTTGAAAAAGTACCTGATCTTATTGAAAAAATTGCTCAGCAAAGAATGAAAAAAGAAAAAGAACCTGCTTAATTGTAAGATTTTAAGCTTGTGAGTTTTGAAAAAATGCTGGAAGTTTAGCTTTAATTTTCGGCATTTTTACCTTTTAATATTTTTAGGAAACTATATTGTTTATTTACCGATACAGAAATTAGCAAAAATATTACCTAATAAATCTTCAGTGGTAACTTCACCTGTAATAAGTCCTAAATTATGTAAAGCTTCACGAATATCTATAGCAAACAAATCTGTACTTACTTGTACTTCAATTCCTTTCTGAACTTCTTTAATAGAGATGTATGCATTGTTAAGAGCTTCAAAATGACGAGAATTACTTACAATAGTTTCATTATTGCTTAAAGCTCCTTTATTTGCTAGCTGGGTTAGGGTGGAAGTTAATTCTTGAATGCCAGTTTTTTCTTTTGCTGATAAGATAATTAAATTGGAGAATTGAGATTTCAGTTTTAAGATTTGCTCTTCAGATAATAAATCAGCTTTGTTTATTAAAGTTAATACCTTTTTTAAAGGATATTTTTCTTTTAATTCAGAAATTTTATTTTGAAGAGAATCAATTTTTGAACTATCAATTAAGTGAAGAACTAATTGTGCTTTTTCAATGTTTTCAAAAGTTTTTTTAATTCCAATAGATTCAACATAGTCTTCGGTTGCTCTTATTCCTGCTGTATCTATAAACCTATAAGAAACTCCATCAATTGAAATTTCATCTTCTATTGCATCTCTTGTAGTTCCTTCAATATGGCTTACAATAGCTTTTTCTTCGTTTAAAAGAGTGTTCAATAAAGTTGATTTTCCAACATTTGGCTCTCCAACAATAGCTACAGGAATTCCATTTTTAAGAACATTTCCCAAAGCAAAAGAATCAATCAATCTTTTTAAAGTTGTACTTATTTTGTTTACTAAATTTGTGAATTCAGTTCTGTCAGCAAATTCAACATCTTCTTCAGCAAAATCGAGCTCTAATTCAATTAAACTTGCAAAATTTAGTAATTGAGTTCTTAAATTCTGAATTTCATTACTAAAACCACCACGCATTTGTTGAAAAGCTACTTGATGTGATGCTTCAGAATTTGAAGAAATTAAATCGGCAACAGCTTCAGCTTGGCTTAAATCCATTTTTCCATTTAAAAAAGCTCTTAAAGTAAATTCTCCAGCATTGGCATTTCTCACGCCATTTTTAATAAATAATTGTAATATTTCTTGTTGAATGTAAACAGATCCATGGCAATTTATTTCCACCACATTTTCACCCGTGTAAGAATTCGGATTTTTAAAGACTGAAACTAAAACTTCATCAATAATACGTTTATCACCAGTAATATTTCCTAAATGAATTGTGTGTGATTTTACTTTAGTTAAGTCTTTTTGTCCAAATTTAGATTGGAAATGCTTATTTACAATTTCAATAGCGTTTTCACCAGATAATCTTATTACGGCAATTGCTCCAACTCCAGAAGAAGTTGCTAAAGCAATTATGGTATCATTTAGTAGTGCGCTCATTGATGCAAAAATACGATTAATTTTAAATGTTAGTTATAAATAGCTTGTTTAATAAAGTCTTCATAATCTTCATAAAATTCCTCAAATTGGTGCATAGCTTCATTAAAAAAAATATAGGCGCCTTGCCAAGTGTTTTTGTTGTGAATATTAAATTCCCCATTATATTTCACATAAATTCTATGAATAATTTTACCATTTTCTAATAGGTAAAGTTCATCAAAAATTATATCAGGTAAATAATCGTCGGTTAAAATATTTTTTAATTCAAGCACTTGACCAAAAAGAAGTTCATTTTTGGTTCTATCAAAGGACTCTATATCCAAACAAACAAGTGCTTGCTTTTTATCAGCTACAAATTTGAAACTAAAATCTTTTATTTTTGTATTGTATAAAAGCCATTTACGAGGAAATGATTTTCCAAAACTTGTCCAAAATTCTTTTCTTATTAGTGCTGATTCCTCTTTGCTAAACATTTAACCGTGTATCGTTTCATGGGTTCCTAAATTTTTCATTAAATCTGCCTCATATTCCAATAAATCGCTCCATTTTTTGTCTACTTCTTTACGTTCTCCAAATGTTCTTGCGAAATTCAGAAATAATGTATAATGATTTGCTTCTGAAGCCATTAAATCTCTATAGAATTTGGCTAATTCTTTATCTTTTATGTTTTCTGAAAGTAATCTAAAGCGTTCACAACTTCTTGCTTCAATTAATGCAGCATATAATAATCTATGTACTAATTGTGTTGTTCTACTGCCTCCTTTTGGGAAAAATGTTAATAAATCATGTACATATAAATCTTTACGATCTCTCCCCAATATGATACCTCTTTTTAAAAGTCTTTCATGTACCATTTTAAAATGGCTCATTTCTTCTTTAACCAATGAAACCATTTCAGTAACCAAATCTGAATATTCTGGAAAGCTCATAATTAGCGAGTTAGCTGTAGATGCAGCTTTTAACTCACAATGGGCGTGGTCTATTAAAATTTCATCAATGTTTTTTTCTGCAATGTTAACCCAACGTGGATCTGTAGGTAATTTTAATCCTAACATATTGTTTCGAATTTTTTATTATTTTACTATAAATCTAAATCAAAAGTTTTTTTCAGCAATTCAATAGCGCTATTTTTATCTTTCAACTTTTCATATTTCTCTTGAGGTGTATAGGCATATTTTTTTGTTTCTTCTTCATTTACATCAATGACTAAATCTACTTTAAAATTGTTTAACTTTTCTCGGATATATTTTAATAATGCAGGTTTTGCACTTTCAAGTTCATCTCTCATTAATGTATTTGGAAGCACAAAATGAATACTGTTATTAACTACGGTTGGTTTATTTGAGTTAACTATTGAAGTAAGAATTTTTTTTCCATTATCAAATAAAATTTGACTGTATGCATTCCAATATTTAATTACTTTCTGTTCATCAAATACTTCAGTAGGGCCTTGAACTATTTCAGCGTCAACTTCAATACTTTCAATTTCATTTTGACGTTGAATGCTTTTTAATGTAAGTGCAGAGCGTCTTCTTGTTTCAGTTGCTAAAACAGGTTTTACAGTTTTCGCATCAGTTGACGGTTCTGAATTATCTAAAATTTTAGGTGTAGCTTTTTGTGTATTTACAATTTGAGGAATTACTGTTTTTCGAATTCTTTTTTTAGCAGTTTTAAACGTAACCGATGCTATAATGTAAGGTTTGCTATTTTTTTTTTCTCCATCAAAAGTGATAGAGGCTAATTGCATTAAAGAAAGTTCAACTAAGAGACGTTGATTTTTACTGCCTTTGTATTTTAAATCACAATCATTTGCTAAATCTATTGCTTGCAGTAAAAAGCGTAATTCACATTTTTGAGACTGTTCTAAATATTTCTTTTTCGCATTGTCACCAACTTCAAGTAATTCAATAGTTATTTTATCTTTGGCTACTAATAAATCTCTAAAGTGAGAAGCAAGACCATTTATAAAATGGTGACCCTCAAAACCTTTTGAAAGAATAGTATTGAAATGAACTAGAACTTCGGGGATTTTATTTTCAAGCAATAAATCTGTTGTAATAAAATACTCATCATAATCTAAAACATTCAAATTTTCAGTAACAGCTTTTCTAGTTAACTCGCTTCCTGAAAAACTTACAACTCTGTCAAATATTGATAAAGCATCACGCATTGCTCCATCAGCTTTTTGAGCAATTACATGTAAAGCGTCATCTTCTGCAATGATGTTTTCTTCTTTGGCAATTTTCTCTAAATATTTTTTTGTGTCAAGAACTCCAATGCGTTTGAAATCGAAAATTTGACAACGAGATAAAATTGTAGGAATAATTTTATGCTTTTCAGTAGTTGCTAAAATAAAAATAGCGTGCTTTGGAGGTTCTTCCAATGTTTTTAAAAATGCATTGAAAGCAGCTTGTGAAAGCATGTGAACCTCATCAATAATATAAACTTTGTATTTCCCTGTTTGAGGTGGTATCCTAACTTGGTCGGTTAAACTTCTAATGTCATCAACAGAATTGTTTGATGCAGCATCTAATTCAAAAATGTTAAAAGCAAAATCTTCATCTAAATTAGAAGATGTACTACTATTTTGATTTATTTTTTTAGCTAAAATTCTGGCACAAGTAGTTTTTCCAACACCACGAGGTCCAGTAAAAAGTAACGCTTGTGCCAAATGGTTATTTTTTATAGCGTTTTCAAGCGTATTTGTAATTGCTTGTTGCCCAATTACCTCCTCAAAAGTTTGAGGTCTGTATTTACGGGCTGATACTATAAAATGTTCCATTTTTTTCAATTAGGTTATTGTGCAAAAATATAAAATGTATGGTTTATAACGTAATTAAAACTTATTTTATTTCGTAAATTTTATTGTATAAATGTTGATATTTTGCTTTAATTTCTTCTCTTTTAGGTTTCATAGTTGGTGTTAAAAGGCCGTTATCAATTCCCCAAATATCAGGTGTTAATTCAAAACGTTTTATAGTTTCCCATTTTCCAAATGCTTCATTTCCTTTATCAATTTCTAACTGAATACGGGCAATTACATTAGGGTTTTCAATTAAATCCTTATTATTTCTTGAAACAGGTTCATGGTGAATTTTTGCCCAGTCACGTAAAAATTGAAAATTAGGTTGAATTAATGCTGCAGGCATTTTTTGTCCTTCACCTATTACTAATATCTGTTCAATAAAACGAGATTGTTTCATTTCATTTTCAATTAATCCCGGTACAATATATTTACCTCCTGAAGTTTTGAAAATTTCTTTTTTTCTCCCTGTAATTTTTAAAAAACCATCACTGTCAAATTCCCCTTTATCTCCTGTATGAAAGTATTCGCCAGTCATTACACTTGCTGTTTTTTCAGGATCTTTATAATAACCCATCATAACATTTGGACCTTTAACTAAAATTTCACCGTCCTCAGCAATTTTAACGTCTACATTGTCTATAAGTATACCAATTGTTCCAATTTTAAACATATTATTCTTAATCATGTTTACAGAAATTACAGGAGAAGTTTCTGTTAGACCATAACCTTCCATAACAGGCATTTGTGCTGCGGCAAATACTCTTGCTAAACGAGGTTGTAAAGCAGCACTACCAGAAACCATTGTTTCAATATTTCCACCTAAAGCTTCTCGCCATTTACTAAATATTAGTTTGTTTGCCAACTTTAGCTGTAATTCATACCATAATCCATTTTTTCCGTAAGGCTCATATTTCAATCCTAAATCAACAGCCCAAAAGAATAACATTTTTTTAATCCCTGTTAATTCTGAACCTTTTGCAATAATGCCATCAAAAACTTTTTCAAGCAACCTAGGTACAACGGTCATAAATTGTGGTTTAACTTCTTTTAAGTTTTCGCCAATTTTATCAATACCTTCAGCAAAATAAACTTCACATCCTGAATATTGATATAAATAAT
>Ga0208305_10000139_pt1 | contig 41266 bp, 26 predicted proteins | sample ColrivemetaGS741_FD_187605 | JGI IMG/M metagenome (GOLD analysis project Ga0208305, IMG submission 187605) | Estuarine microbial communities from the Columbia River estuary - Flood tide ETM metaG S.741 (SPAdes) (version 2) | ecosystem: Environmental > Aquatic > Marine > Intertidal zone >... | reverse complement strand
AAGATGTTTGAGAATGTCCAAATAGCCAGGGTGAAAAGTAGGCTCGCCGCCAGATAGGCTAAAATGAAAGCTATTAAAACCGTTGCCACGTGCTTGCCTTTTTATTTCGTCGATTGTTTTGAAACATAGATCAGTCGGTCTATGATCTTTTCTATCCGATCTTGCATAAGGCCAGCAGTAAGAACATTTGTAATTACAGAACCTACCAAGCAACCAGCTAACAGTAAATAGATCACGATACAATAAAGTACGCTGACCAACTGAGACAATGTCTTCAAAAGGAATTTTTGAAAAGTCATAGTTGCTCCACTTTAGATCTTCAGTCATGATTTATTATAACACTTATTTTAAAGTTTGTCAATATAATTTGTTTATATTATTTATTAAATGGTTTCATTTCCGTTTGCTTCGTCAAACTCTAGTACCTCTTTCTTTAGAGAACTTTTATTTTGATTATCTTTCATTTGCATAAATTCTGGTTGAATGCCCGGAGCATGGTAATTAAAAATAGATTTTGCAACCTTATCTTCTCGTGACTTTGGTACACATAGTCCGCATCCGCAATGTGTCTTTGGACAACGTATTAATGGCACTGTGTTAGTATTAAATTGTGTTTCTAATTTATCACAATACTTGTCAAAATCTTTAACAGATGATATTGGTCCTACTTTACCTTCTAAGTTAACCTGACAGGTTTGATGATGCCAAATCTTATCAATCTCTTGATGTATGTACAAGAAGTACCAATTAATCATGCAACTCCATCCTTGAAAGTTATTGTTCTCAACAAAACTACTAGTAGTTCTTTCTCCGTTATCAAACCCTAAATCTAAGTTGCGGCCACCGCAACACGGTCTTCCGATAGATTGTCCTACTTCTTTTTTCTTTTCTGGTTGATTAGTTTCTGGTGTGCTAACTTTTGCAGGAGGATTACTAGCATAATACGCAGGCTCTGGTTCTTTAGCGTTCTTTGCTTTCCAATAGTTTTTAAACCACTTGAGTTGAGTTTCTGTATATGTATGTACAGTCTTATTTTTAACTCCAGATTTTACATCACCTTGGTCGCCGATAACTCTCGGAGTATAATCAACTCCATTTTTATCGCACCAATGTGCAAGATACACACATTCATTAAAATAATCAATGTTCTCATGAAACATGATGTTTATTTTAAAATTATAGTTAGCATCTAACATGGTTTGCAGATTTTCTCTAACTTGCTTCTTCTGTGCTTCTGTGCCTTCACAATGATAACTAACTGTGGTAAAATCGGTGCTGCGCATAACAACTTCTAATTTACGTTTGCTGTAAAATCCGTTAGTAGTTAGAGTACGTTTCCAATGCGGGTATGTTTCTTGCAGATATTCTAAAAATTTAAAAAACTCTGGGTTTACAGTAGGTTCACCGCCTGTAAAACTTGTAGAAATTCTAAATTTTTCATTACGTTTAGAATTATAAATTTCGCTGTATCTTTCTAAACTATCTGCTGTCTTTACCAATTCGACAAAACTTGCTAAATCGCTCCAGTTGTTTTTTCTATGCGGAGGACAATAAGAACACGCAAAAGTACATCTACGCCCTAAGTCCCATATAACCATAAGTTGTTTTTCGGTCTTATCGTCTATACTACATAATCCCATCTATTTTCCTATTTGCTCTAAATTTTTGAGGATGTATTTTACAACAACCCTTTGTTGTTTAACAAAGATTCTACCCAATCAGATTTCCATTCGATGCCATCTAGACCGAAATGGTCCCCTTCGTCTATTGTAAACTTATCAAAATTAACTTTGCCTAGTGTATCATAAACACTATGTTCGCCTGTATTCAACGCAGATCTATGATAAAAATACAGATCTACTTTGTCTTTTATATAGTTGACATATGCTTTATGGTCGAGTAACATTTGTTCATCGGTTAATCGGCTATAATATTCAATTCCAAACTTGTGCTTTTTTCTATTACTATCGAAAAATTTTTTAGATTGTATAGTTCCTATATTAATACGATCTACATATTTCCCATGACTATTGTCTATTGCCCACAAATTTTCACGCTGCTGAGTAAGCATTCTAATTATATTATGAGGTTTCCACCATGTAAATCTGCCAGGACTTGTTATTTGAAATATTACTGTATCAAATTTTTTAATTTTTGTTGCTTGTTCTAATAAATGAGTATGATAAACTATACTAGATCCGCCTGTTCCAAAATTATAAAATTTATGATGAGAGTACTTTTTGCTAAGATGGTTAACCCAATTATTAAAGTTGTCTTCAGATATTCCTTGCGACCAGCTACAGCCAAATACTGCAATATTTTTAGATTTCATATTTTTTAAACTCCGGTAATATATCATACAGATTTTGATTGCGGCTTTGATCTAGTTGTTTACTATAATAATAGAACTTTTCTAGTTTGTCATCCCAATTCTCAGCATTCATATAATCAATAACCCCCTGGACTTTAGGGATATGTGTATAATTAGATAACGTTTTTGTAACTTGTGTTTTTAGTTCTTGTGGCAATACTCTGATGTTCAGTTCTTCTGGATGATTTAAAATGTTCAGATAAATTTTATGTCCAAAAGGTTCAGCCCAATCAAGGAACTCATGCAAACGTGTTATATTGTACATTTGTACTGTACAATGTATTTCGTTTACTACATTATCTAACTGTCTTACTTTTAAAAAGTTTTCTTCAACTTTATTCCAGTTACTAGGATAACGAATATATCTATCTAAGTCTCCTACAGCATCGATACTTACATTACATTTGATTGCTTTAAATTCTTTCCATTTTTCTAGTAGATAGTTTGGAATGTTTGTTAGATTAGTATTGTATTTTATTTTTACTTTTTTTGCACGACCCGAATCTATTATCTTATCAAGTATAAATTCATGTTCTTTGATAATAGTTGGCTCGCCGCCAGTTAGGTATACTTCTTCAATAGTAGGCAATATAGCATCAATATTATCTTCGAATTGCTGATAACGGTACCACGGATAAGTCTTGCCGCTAAGGCGTTGCATCTCGTCATCGGGCAATGGGTCATTAATCAAATGCCATTCGTCTAACCATTGATTACTAGCATAAGGGTTGCACATACGGCATTTGAGATTACACATATTTCCTAATCTAATATCTGCATATACTATGTTTAATTCTGGTGTTTCGGTATATTCTTTATCCTCAAGCCATCTATTCATCCATGCCTGCCGCAGGCTTTCTATGCCAGCATCTTCCTCTTTCCAGCACCTTGAACACATTTCCGGGCGTTCTCCGGCTAACATTTGTTTACGTAGATTTACATAATCCGGACTGTTCCAAACTTTGTCAAGTGGCACCTTACCCATTTTATAAGGTTTGCCAGTTTCAGGATTCTTGATGAAGTTTTTTCCAGGAGTGCTGTTGCAGCAAGGACGAAAGTTTCCACTTGCATTAGTAGCAATATGCATCCACGGAAGATTACAAAATGTTTCTGATGGTGGTGATATTTTACTCATTTGATGTTATTCCAAGTTTACTAATTAACTCAGTTGCTAATAACTCATGTGTGTATTCTTTATAGTGACCTTGGGGATATATATCTTTTTTCTTAGTTGGTTTACTATACTCGTCAAGCGTTGTTGTATTAAAACGTAAATCTTTTAAAGGAACACCTGGCTTAAAACTATTAGCATCGCTTACTAGGTCTATCATATGCACGTTAGGATACAGTGTTTTTATCATATGATATATTCCTGCATTTGCTGCACTCCAAAAGTAATCACATGGCCCGTCTAGTAACATCATTTTATGTAGTTGTTGCAGATGTTTCTGTTTGTGTGTTTTCATCCAGTTAAGATTTCGGTTGCCATCCCATTTTTCTTCGTTAAACATAAATCTATAAATGTGTGTATAACCAACAAATACAATATCATTGTTCCAATCTATATGTTTTTCACGGACAACACTTAGCTCGTGTAATGCACGATCTGCGCCTGCGCCTCTTATTGCATGATTGCATAGTTCGTATCCTAATGACTCTGCAACTTTTCCTGCATATGACAAATGCTTTTCTTCTTGTAATAAGTTTGTAGTCTTGTACAACTCGTCAAGTAAATCTGCCCAATCGTTTCTTACTTTACCAAGGTGTTTATCAGGCACATCCCAAATATGTGTAGTACCTGCATTTTCAATCATCCATTTATTAGGATCAACATACTTTGACACTCCTAGTTCTGTTCCCAGTGTATGACTACAACCAAACGCCCAAACTTTAGGCATAATAAATCTCCTTCAAGTAATCAAATTCAGTGTAATAGTCAAACAAACATTTGTTATTGATTTTATCTTGTGCTCTCATCCATTTAACAAAAGTTTCATCAAACTCTGCGTTTACAGGCTTGTCTAACCATTTTATTATTTTTTCTACACTCTGTGTTGCATGGTGTACTAGTCTGTTAGATGAATGTTGTTTAGTATACTCTAGTCCTATGTAGCAACGTTCTCTTATCAAGTCTTTAAGATTATCGGGCAGATTACAAATGTCCATTACTCCAGGGTACTGTACAAAACTTAGATGTAATCTACTATCAAGTTCTGTCCAAAACTTTAGTACTTTGTCTATTTTGACAGCGTTTAACACATTTACAGTACAAGTAGCATGTAAGTCTAGTTGTTTGTTTTCTATTTGAGTTGCCATCTGTGTTTTTATAGTGTTCCAATTTTCTACAAGTTTTTCTAAGTTGCCGCCTTCACGTAGGTATTCGTATGTGCTCGGATCTGAATCTACACTTACTCTACAAATAACTCTTTTATATAATGGCCAATGTTCTAATACGTTGTTTAGATAGTGCAAGTTTGTACTATATTCAAGTGTGATATTTTGTGCATATGGTTTTAACACTTCCAACATTTCATGATGCATCGGATGCATTAGTGGTTCGCCGCCTGTTATACGTATCATATTTAAGTTAGGTGCGAAACTTTTAAGTTGCTGCATAGTATCTTCGGGCAACTGACTTATACTAAAATTTAAACCAGTTTTAGAAACATCTTTTGCAACTTCGTAAAATTCAGGATCTTTTTTCATTTGAGTTACCCATTGACTGCTAAACTTAGGGCTACAATGTCTACATTTCATATTACACAAGTTACCAAATCTAAATTCCATATCTCGCGGAAAAGGAGGATTTATTAAATCTTCTACATCTTTAAGTGACTGTACTTGCTCTGCATAATCTTCAAGGCAAGTTAACCTAGTACTTTTAATGCCTGCTTCTTCCATTTCCCAACAACTATTGCAGCCTTTAGGTTTTTCACCTGCGAGATGCTGTTGACGAAATTCTTGCCACTTGTCGCTATACCAAATATCTTCTAAATTTGTTTCTGTATAATTACCTAATTGCTCAACACAACGCCAGCACGATGTTGCTGTCCCGTCAGGTTTGATATTCATATGTATAAATGGCATAATACATTGCATACTATAAATTATTTGCCTTAAAAATATCTGCCATTTCAGGAAATGTATCTTCAAATTTCACAGTCCGTTGGCTATCACATAATGTTAAAAATTCTTGCATCTCAGGAAGACGTTGACTCCAATCTTCGCTTTCCATAAAACTAAGAATACCATCTAACCGTTTTATACCATAGTCGGCACTACGCCATTGTTCGTAATCTACTTTGCCTTTGTGCCAACTTGGAATACCTAGCTCCCAGTTATCTTCCCACCAAGGATACCAGGTTTCGTATTTTGCTCTACATTCTTCTTTGAACCATTTAGGCAATACTTTTACATTTAAATGTGCAGGCCAGTATACAAAGTGCTGGCTAATGCCGCCAGCGCCAAATGGCCACATATTAATCTTTTTAAACTTCTGCTCTAGTTTCCATTGTATAAAGTCCGGTAAGTAATATACATTAAGTGCTTGAATAGCCGCTGCAATAGTAACTTCAACATTATTGCTTGTTTGGGTATCAAGTAAATGAAATACTTCTTCTTGTCTACTCCACTTGCTTGGATAACGAATGTAATCGTTCATCTCTTTAATACTGTCAATACTATAGTGGAATCGTACTAGTTTAAATTCTTTCCATAAGTCAAATAAATCATCACGCCATTCAACTCCGTTTGAGTTATATCGTAGTTCAAGATCTTTTGCGTAGCCCATTTTAATAGCATGTTCAAGTATTTCATAGTGTTCTTCAATGATAAGACTTTCGCCGCCTGCAAAATAAATCTGCTGCATACTAGGCATCTGTTCATAAAACTGCTCCCAGAATACAGGATTTTGTTTATGCCAATTATAACTACTGCCGTTAGTGCTGCCTTTGTTGTCCCACTGCATAATTTCTTTGAGGCTTTCGTTTTTTACAGCAGGAAACATTGCCTTCCAATCTTTTATCCATCCCGAGCTATCATGTGGACTACACATAACACATGCTAACTGACACTTAGTACCAAATCGTAAATCAATATATGCCAAGTTAGGTGGCACACTACCGTCTTCATTTGTTTCTTGTAGTATTTTATCTAGATCTACACGCTCACTCCAGTAACGTGTTTCCCACATGCGTTTGCTGCGATGTCCAGCTGCTTCTTCTTTATAACATTTTAAACAGCTAGGTGGCTTTTCGCCCGCAAGCATTTGTTTACGAACATTCTTCATGTAGTCGCTATTCCATGCTGTTTGAAAATCACTAACATTTAAGTTGTTAGGACGTCCTTCATCATCTTTAAGAATGCCTACTTGGCCGCCATGTTCTTTATCGTTAGTTGCGCCGACACTACTAGCATTTGCAGTACAACATACTCGCATACTTCCGTCTGGGCGTGTGCTTAGGTGTACCCAGGGCAATAAACAAAATGTATCTGAAGGATATTTTTTATCTGTCATGCTGTACTTATTTGAACTGTTCAGCAAAAGGATCAAACTCGGCACCGCACTTCATTGCACATACTTTTAATTTGCCGTCTGCACAACTAGGCTTTGCCCAGCTGTCTTGTATACGTTCAAATATGCCTGTGGCAAACACTGCCTCTAGACCGTTCCGTGCTTGTAGGGCGCTTATATCAGGTATAAAGTCCCATATCTGTTCTACTTTAGGATCTTTGTGCCACCATTTATACATTCTACCAGCAGTCCAACAACATGGTAACGCAAAACCTTCTGCTGTAATGAACAAGCTATTTTCTTTTTTAACTTTACAAACTACCGGTGCTGCATCATAATATGCGTCCATAGTGCCATACTTGTTTTTTATTACATCTAGTTTAGATAGTGCTTTGTTTTGATATTTCTGATCTGGTTTTTTAAGTTCTGCTGACTTATTACCTTTACGATCAACTGCTTGATGTGAGTCTTTCTTTTTTGAATCTTGTGTAACAAAACGACCTGTTTTTTTCTTCATAAACTTTTCACATCCCCAAGCAGTAGCAAGTGCTTCTGCTTCTTCAACTTGATGTTGATTGTGTTCAAAGATTAAAAAGTCCCAACGAGCTCTGCCGCCGGCTGCTATAAACGCTTTCATATTACGCTCTACATTGCTCCATACAACACCTTGGCGATATATATGGTTAGTGTTACTGAGACCGTCAACCGAAAAAATAACAGCGCCCATTCTACCAAGGCACGTAGCCAAGTCTCTCCACCATTCTTCATTTTTTGCTCCTGCATTAGTATTCATACTAAGCCACATTTTTTCATTATGTAATCTAAAGTATTTGAATATTTCCAATGTATCTTTAGCAACAATAGGATCTCCTAGGTTGCCACACATGTACATTGTGTCTAGTTGTGCAATAAATGAAGGCGTAAATATTTTTTTACAATCCTCTAGTGAGAGCTCATCTAAATTTATATGTGGGTTGATGCCTTTGCCGTTCATGTTCCGATCACACATAGGACAATTGGCTTGGCAATTCTGTGTAACTTCAAGGTGTATTGATTTTATGTCTGCATAATTATACATTTTTATGATTAAAGTATCTTTGTAAACAAAATTGTAAATTAACTTGATTCATCGAATACTTTTCCATCCAGTCTAAGTTTGGTACCCAGCAATATGAGTCAGGGTCAATTAAAATAACTTTCATATCTGTTGTTACTAACATATTTGTTAGTTTAAGATCAGTATGTAAAAAATACATATTATTATCAAACTTTGCACTATACTCTAAACCTACGTTATTTGCTTGACAAAATGCAAGAGTAGCTCGGATGATAAATTGTTTATTTAACCTTGGATAATAGTAAGGATTCTTTAAAACATTTTCTAAATTATCCAAAATATTAGGAATATACTTCATTGCAAAGGTATAGTCGTCTACTTGATTTAATACTCTTACATGAGTAGTTGCTATCTTTGCAATAGTTCTATAACTAGTAAACCAACCTGGTGACAGTGTTCTATCCTTGTCACCTTTTAAGGTTTTGTAAACTATTTGTTTATCTTCATCTAGTTCTAATAAACTACGTGATGATTCAAAGATTATTTTCATTGTCTAAAACTAACTTAATATTTTTGCCAGGGCCGACTTCACTTGGAAGTCCGCCGTATTCTGTTACATACCATTCAATAACTGCTTTATACCAGTTATGGCTATTATGATGTGCTTGTTTATTAAACTGCCAAATATTATTATTTGTAGCTTGTATTGTAGTTAGCGCACGAGCACTTTCTGTCTGTAGTTGTCTGACTGTAAGATTACTTATATCCAATTAACATAAACCTCCTGTACTTAGGTAGCTTTAGTTCGCCGCTGTATAAAATATTATTCATAGATGCCTTTACTGCAAACTCTTCAATACTTCCTACACAATTTACATGTTCGTCTACTTCAAAAAAATTATTACTTTGTAACACAACTAATCTACCTTTGGGTATTTTATTATACCATTCTTTAAAGTTTTCTATATGCTCACAGCTAGTATTGATAATTGTATCTGGAATATCCGTAATAGGATAACTCATCCTATTATTAGCATTGCTCCAATATTGCCAAGTATGTTCGTTGTAATTTATATCCATAATGTCTTGTGTTAAAGACTTAAACTGCCAATCTTTAACAAACCATTTTTTGTTAAATGTTTCAGCAATACTTGCACAGTTAGGATCAATATCAAAACTTCTAACTTTATCTACTTTGATGTTGCTTTCAAATAACATTGTAGCAAGCGTAGCATACCAACCTGCACATAGAAATACAGTACCTAACTCTACATTTGCTTTTTTAAGTTCATCTACTAACCATAGTTTACTTTGTAGTTGTCCTCTACTAAAACAGTCATCCCAAATCTCTGTTTCATTAACAAAAAAATTTTTAAATGCTGCAACAAACTGTGTATTAACATATCGATCTAGTATAGGCCATAGTTTCCATGTGTTGTCTTCAAGTATAAGTTTACGCAGGTCTTCGTCATCGACTAGTCTAAAAATACTATGTAAATTATCTTCTATTACTGCTTTACGCAGATCTTCTAATTCTCCAGTTACTGTAGATGGTAGTAGTCTAAAAATACTTGACAAATCTTGATCAATGTATGCTCGTCGCAAGTCTGATAATTTTGAATTCGTCGGATATAATAGTTCAAATCTATCTAATAACTCAAATGTCTCCATTGAACTTTTCCAGTAGCCATTCAAAATCGTTTATTTTCTTAAGAGCCTCAATGTCTCCTTGACTTGCTTTGCCGTAAGCACTCCCTGCTTGTGCTCCTCTAAGAGCAAATTCTCCGTAAGGGCGGTCTTTCCCCACTGTCTGCCAGATATGTAATCGATTTTCTGTTTCTTCATTCTTTTGCCTATCAATGATTTTACTTGCAAGTTTTGTACATTCTCTAAATGCACTTTTCCATGTTTCAAATGGTCCTGTATTAAATGCTGTTATATTTGCTAACGGTGGCATTGGTTTAAATTTAGTAGTAATACTTGTAGACATATCAGGCTTGCTAGTATCCATACGCACTGTCATAAGTCTTGGAAAAAGTTTGATTCCGCCATAACCGTATACTAGATCATTTACTGGATTCTTGCTACGCCAAACATGTACATGATCGAGTTGATGACTAGGTACTTCATAGTCAAAATTAAAGTCATCCATAATCATAGCATCACCGTCTACAATCCAAAACATTTTAGTGAAACACTTCTTTGCAGCGGCGATATGTGCTTGATGTATTCCTTTAACGCCGTGGATGCGTTTTGCCATAGGAAACCTACTTTTAAGTGCTTTCCAGTTATCGTCTGCATTAGGTTCTTGGTAACTTATGAAGGTTATATCATACATTATTAACTTGCTCTTTTATCCAGGCATAGGTGTGTTTTAGTCCGTACTCCAAGTCTTCACTCGGTCTCCAATCTAATAACTCTTCAATTAACGCATTATGACTTGTTCTGCCCATTACACCACGTGGGCCGTCTACATTATTAATTTTAATTGTATTCATGCCAGCAATTTGACTTATAAGTGTTGCTAAGTCGTTTATGCTAATTAGTCGTTCACTACCTAAATTAATAGGCACAGTAATATTACTTGCCATAATTTTATCAAGTCCGATTAAACATTCATCTATATATAAAAAGCTACGTGTCTGATTGCCTGGGCCCCATATTTCTATTTCACCAGTCGACTCTGCTACCTTACGACATAATGCCGCTGGAGCTTTTTCTTTACCATCGTTCCAACTACCTTTTGGCCCATATACATTATGTAACCGTACTACTTTACTATCAATTCCGTAGTTCTTTTTATATGTAAGATAAAGGCGTTCACTAAACAGTTTTTCCCAACCATATTCAGTATCTGGATGTGCAGGATAAGCAGTTGACTCTTCACAAGTTGGATTATCTGGATCTAGTTGGTTTCTTTCAGGATAGATGCATGCACTGCTAGTATATAAAACTTTAGGTTTATTTTCAAGATGAGAAATAGTATCTAGTACATTTAAATTAATTTTAGCACTATTATGCATAATGTCTGCATCGTTTTCTTCTGTAAAAATATATCCAGCGCCGCCCATATCAGCTGCTAACTGATACACTTCGTCTACACCTTCAGTAATTACTGCATCAACTGCCATTGATTCTCTTAAATCCTTTACATAGAATTCGTCAGCAGTTGTTTTACCAAATCTAGGTTCTTTAATATCACAGCCTACTACATAATGTCCTTGTAACTTTAAGTAGTTAACTAAGTGGTAACCTATAAAGCCGCCTGCGCCGCAAACAACGATTTTAGCCATTTTCTTCTCCATACTTATGCAAGAATTCATCTAGTTCATTAATACGTAGATTTTGAAATAATTTAAAATTATATTCTAATCTATCGCTAACACCGCGATGAAATTCTTGTAGCTTATTATTATCCCAGTTGTTTATATCCTTACAAATCTGTATAATTTTATTCATTCTATCTTGATAATCATCTTCATCATAGTCTTCGTTCCAATAATCATTAAATGTTTTAAAGCCCATTTTCTTAATGTATTTAAGAGTATGTTTTGGTCCTATTGTAATAAACGGATGCTTAAATATTATAGGCTTCATTGTTTTTTCAGTCATGTGTATAATAGACTCTCTAAAATACGTTTCTGAGGAAAGACTTATGAATGTCTTATCATACCATTCTGCAGGATCAATAAAGTCATCTTCGACTGGAAATTTATGTAAGTTATTGCTATCTAAGATTAACGGCAAACTATGATAAAACTCTTCATAAAACTCTTTGCTGTTTAGTTCTAAGTTATACATACTTGCATGATGAGTCAATCTTTGCATCCAGTGATCAAACGGTAAGTCTTTATCAAAACTCATATGTATTTGATCCATTAAATTATTCTGTAGGAAGTTTGCTAATATTAATGATCTATGGTCTCTAATACGACGGTTCCAATTTAAGAACAATCGATCTTGTGTTCCAAACACGTTTTGTCTTTTTTCAAACTCATTATTTTTTGCTATATCGTTTTGCAAATTTGACAGATACAATCCGACATACTCTATATTAACCATAGTGTCTATACGTTTTCTCTCACAAAAATTATTATAAATTTCTTTACCATTAACACAATTTGTTAGATATATAATTTTGTTTAGCGGAATATGATGATGATTAAAGTACTTGTGTATTAAGTGAAAATCACTATCATCTAAAAAACTTTCGTATATAGTTGATAATACAAAGTATCCTTGTCCTTCTTTAATCTCTGTTAATACTTCTCCGTTAATAACTGACTGCTCAAGAAATCCGTGGTTAATATCCAGTATTCGTCTAAGATGATTTTCTTTATTTGATAACGTAATATCATATAAAAACTTTTTGCCTGCATACTTATCGTAATCAAAAGGTGATACAATTTTACTATTAATTTTACGCTTAATATCACAATACACGGGTGCTTGATCATTTACCGAAGGTGCCGATGATAATGTAACTTCTGGAGAAAACTTTGCAAAATCATATAACGAAGGATTTTTATAGTTATGCAAGGGGCCGTCTGGAGCAATCCAGTTATAAACCCATATTAGCTCTTTCATCTAACTGCTCTACAAATATCAAAAAAGTCAGACATTTCTGGAAAGGCTTCTTTAAAACTATTCCCTCTACGACGATCTTGTTCAGTAAAGAAATTATAAAAGTCTTTACGTCCTTCGATAAGTTTATCATTACTATAATTTGAAGTAGTCATGTAATCAACAACACGCCTAAATTTTTCATATTCCATTTCACTAAAGTGATGCTTGCTATCCTCTTGGATATTATCTTTAATAAATTGTAAATGGCTATCCATGTGTGTAAGATAACTCTTTGGTAAAATATTCATATCATATTGCAATGGTTCTTTAAGATACGGTGTGTCAAAATGTATACGTTGCCAACGACCGCTTTCTTGATTATTATACTTACGGCGCCATTCTAATATCTTTTCTAGTAGCGTTTGAAACGTAGTAACGCAGAATATGTTAAATGTAATCATGAACGTAACTGGTGCTGTAGAGTTTGTTAAAAAATAATCCAAGTTACGTTCAAACACATTTAAATCTAAACCATCTCTTATATACTCGGCACGTGGTCCCCAAGTATCTACACTTGTAAATAATTTAAATGATTTAATCTTATTTTGACTTAGCAAACTGTTTACACTATCTGTGAACTTTGCTAACTGCCGTTCTTTACCACCAAAATTACTATTAACATTAAGCTCTAGATGTGGCTTTGGATCTTTTTCTAGTTCATCAAACAATTTATATGTACTGCGCTGTATTGTAGGCTCACCGCCTGTGATACGTAATATGTTTAATGTCTTACTAAGTTCAGGCCACCATTCCCACCATGCTTTTAAATAAGGATTAGTCTCCTCTTCAAATATCTGAAACCAATCTACATCGCATCTATGATTCTTAACCATATCATACGGTCCATGATCTTTAATTTCTTTATAATACCTGCTACTTGCCTTTGGATGACAATATCCGCAACGAAAATTACATTCGTTACCGAAACTAATTTCAATGTATTCAGGATTAACATTGAAGTCCCAAGGATTATTCTTAACTTCTTCAAAGCGATCTTTAGTATAAATGCTTTTAGTTCTAATATGTCTATCGCTAATATAATCAGGACCCATTTGTTCAATATTCCAACAGTACTGGCATCCTACGCACTTTTTACCTTCAAGCATTTCTTTACGCTCGAGTTTTTTAAACGTAGTATTGTGTAATGCGCTCGGGTTACCTTTTATTTCATTAGAATCAATTTGATGCGGTCGAGGATGATAACAACTATGCGTTTCACCTGTTTGGAAATATATGTTAGCATGATACCATTTTGCAAAACAAAATGTCGGGCTAAACTCTGCGTCAGTTTTTGACAGCACTTCTTGTATTTGATCTTTTTCAGACATAGTTACTCGGGATTGATAAATTGTTGATTAGCATTTCGGCTTGGGTTTTGATATACTAATTTAAAAAAATTACTTGCATTTACACTTAGCGGGTCGACATCAATCGGCATGTCTAGCTCTTGTATAAGTTTACGTCCATACTCTCTTATATGATCTAATAATTTATCTTCGTGTATACATAACTGATCCCAATACTCGTTAAGCCAGGTAAAATCTCTTACATTTACAAAATTCCAGTCTGTACACATAGTTTTATACAGTCCTTCTCTAGCACCGTATATTGCCCAAAGTCCATTCTTTGTATCTGCACCTACCATAAGCCAGATATAAAGACGATGCAGATTCTTCCAATGTCCTTTGAGCAAATCAACTTTATTTGGTCTAAGTCCTCGATCAAGTGTCATTTTAACGCCTTCTCTAAATCCAGCTCGCCATGCTTGTTGAGGTGTGGCATTATTCATAATTTCTGAATAAATGCCGTTCATCTGTATATATTGAACATCCCAGCAAAAATCTACTTGCGCTTGTTCATTTTTTGGATCAGCATTTTCGTGTGTACGCATATTAAGTACAAACTGTTTAGGCCAACATTTAATACCGCCATTGCCGTATATTAATCCATTTATTGTATTTTTAGCTGTCCAACTAATTACACTTTTTTCTAAATCAGCATGCTGGTTGAAGTCAATTTCTTGATTTAAAAAAGTTTGATCAATAATGTTATCGCCGTCGATAGTAATAAATCTATCTGTTTCACTTACATTGGCACATGCCTTGTGTGCAGCGTCGGATCCTTCGACTCCGTGTACACGCTTAACCCACGGAACTTTGCGACACAGGTCGGAATAATTTTGTTCTGCATTTGGCTCATCATATGACAAGTATATAATATCACAATCGGTAACTCTAAATTTTTTATTCATGTTTTAACCCTGTATGCATAACTGTCTAAATATCTGTTTGTAAATATACTTACATCCTTGCCATGTTCTTCCCAGTCGTATATGAACGGTATAGGTATACCAGGACTGTCTAATAAATCTTTAAGATTTATTCCTATACTCCTATACAAAATGTTAGGATCATGTAATCGGGTTATATTAAAGAATAGTTTTTTATTATGTAAGTCTTGTATTCTTCTAAAGCTGGCATCTTCTTTAAGGCTAAATGCGATCGAGATAAACCATTGCTTGTTACGTAAGTCTTGCTCGATATAACAATCATCAGTTTCAATACCTTTTACATAACTGTAGAGGTAGTTATCTTTTAAAAACTTCTCTCCCAAAATTTCTAAAGGTTCAAAATCTAGATGTATGTTTTTATCTCTATATAATTTAACGTCATTTACTACTAATTCATAATCATCAGTATTAAACTCTACATTCATTGATATATTATTAATTGCTTTATATACATTTTTATTGTACCATACATGCTGACCTGTTGTATGTTCTAATTCTTTATACCATACATCAACGTGCATACCTTTATAGATTTCTTTATGATAGTAGTCAGTAAATACTTTCTTAACTTCGTATATTTTACTTCGTATATCGTGTGTTCTTAATTTAAAATCTGCACGTTTTAATACATACATTTTTTGTGAATTATCATAGGTAACTATGTAGTCACTATATTTGTAGCGTCCTTCTAAAATGTTTCTAACTTGCTCATGCTCTACTTTAAGAACTTGATATTCGTTTATTTGCTCAGTATTAGAGATAGACATAATCTCACCTGACAATTCATTATAATAAACATAACTATAAATTGTGGATTTAATACTTTTATTAATACGCTGTAGTACATTAACTAACATTTAGTAACCTTTCAATATCGATATTTTTAAGAAAGTTTTTCTCAGTGTAATGAAAAATACCTGATTGTAAATGATTACCAAGTTTTAATTTACAATCCATGTCTAAGTATACACCAACCGAATCTTGCCAGCTATTAGTAACATGTATCCAATCCTGTATATATGGTTTCATATGTACAAATGTTATTTCAGTATTTTGTTTATTGCTAACTTTATTTTCTATGTCAAGTATAAGAACTGCTAATGCTGCTGCAACATCTATACTTAGATTAGGAGGAGTGTTATTAGGTAAAAAATTATTATAAAATAATTCCCAGTTTTTACAAATTAACTCTAGCATATCGAAAAATTTATCTGCTAGTTTTGTCTTCTTAAAATAATACATACCAGTATATATATTTGGTAAATTATTACTAGTAAATGCTTTTCGATAAGTATCACTAGATGCAATCTTGTTTCGATATGTCTTAACATTTGTTGTAAAATACAGATCATACTTATTAAAGTAGTTCCACCATTCTGAAATATCCTGTAAGAATAACATGTCAGTATCAAGTACAACTGTTTCGTCATACGGAGTACAATGATAAACTTTCCAACGGTTTTCTACTTTCCAACTTGTGTTCGCTGCATCGTCTCCGTAAGGTATTGGAATAATATGATCAAATAGATTTTTATATTCATTAGGAATCGTATCGTTTGTAAGAATAGAAATCTTTTCGTTAGGATTAAATTTGTGTAAACTTGCTGCGAGATAACATGCTTGCTTAACGTAGTCATCAAATACGATTGGCTTTAGCTCGTATAAGTGATTAAAGAATAAAATGTTATCGCCTGCTTTGGCATCTTCAAATACTAATGACTTATTATTATCTTCGTACAATTTTACATTTGGTAATATTAGTTCAGCAGTTGTATTGTCGATGGTTACTGAATCTTCAAACATTCGATATACTGTATTATTTACAAATACATGTTGGCCCTTAATATACTCTAATCCTTCGTAATGAATATCAACATGTATTCCTTTATATATCGATTGTAAATCATAAGGTATGGCATCATCTTCGATATCAACTGTGTAAATTTTATTATTGGATAAAACTAAGTCATTCTTATGTGCTCGATAATAAGTTAAGTACGAGTTTTCGTCATCGATTAATAATATGTTACTGATAATTTTTGTTAGATGTAAGTCATCAAACTTAGTATTTAACGAACTAGTTTGATCTACTTTATATACAGCTCTATCTTTGTAGATATGTTGACCTTTAATGTAAGATAACTTCTGGTACCATACATCAACGTGTATACCTTCGTATTGAGGTAGTAAAGTATGTTTCGGCGGCACTCTAAAATCATAATCGATATTATTTTGTGCTACAACTAAAAAACCCTTACTCATTATCGATAATTCTTCCTAAACTAAATTTATTCATAATATGTACATTTAAGCCACTTGTAGAAATTGCTGTGTACTGTCCTTCGAAATTTTTCTTTTGAACTAAGAACATTAAATAATCATTATTAATTTTCCATGCAACATCTCTGTCGGTTGTATAGTAATGCTTTCCGGGCAATTTATCTACAATTTCATTGTTACTTTGAAAGCCATTCATAATATGTATTGCTATACTAAATGCAAAATCGTTTCTAAACAAGTCAGCATTTATATCATAGATACTTTGATAATAATTCCAATTTTCTTCTATGTGATCAATAAGATTAAAATAGATATCGTTCTTTTCATTCTTTTCAAAGTATACCACAGTTGCCCAGTAGAAGTCTATACCCTTGTCACTGATATATTCAAACTCTCTTTCATCTCTAACTTGTGCAATATCTACACTTTCTTTATACATCATTAGATCAGAGTCCATATCAAAGCAATTATTAAGTATACTGTTTGATAATATATAGTCAGTGTCCATTAATATTGTCTTATCATACGGCGAGAGATGATATGCGGTTGATCTACTATAATTTTTAAACATTAATATTTTGTGTGACAATGCGCCATCAAAATAAAACTTTTTATTTTCTACATTTCGATAATCTGTAGATATTACTTTATCAAATACATCATGTGCTATTTTAGATACATAGTCTTCACTATCAGTAATTAAAGTTACGGGTAAATTAAGGTACTTCTTTATCCTTCCCGCACAATAGATTGCCTGTTTTACATAATCTACAGTACCGTTGTTATTAGCAATTAATACTACGCCCTTACTCATCTTCTACTAATGACTCAATATCACGCTTTTTTGATAGGCTCATGTATTTTTGATGATAACTGTTTGAAGATTCAAAATATCTTGTCAGTACTTCTTCTAAGAACTTTTCTAAGTCGTTAATCTCAATCGGAGTATCGTTGTCATCAACTAATACAATATTTTCAACATTGCCCTTTTCTACAAGTAACGTCACAAACGTAATTAATTCTTTAGTAATAGTAAACTGTCCACCTTGGACAAAGTAAAGCAACGATTGAAAGTAATTTTCTTTAATCATTCTTTTTTGATTATTAATTGTTGTAATGAAATTCGAAAACTCTATAGCTTTTGATAATCGTTCGTCCATAATACACTCCTATTTTGTATATTATAGCATAAAAAGTTTAAGGTGTCAAGAGCCTGATGATAAATTTGTTAGTACAGTATAAGTAGGTTCATTAACTTTAACAGTATCTCTCATAGTTCCGTTAATATCTACTTCGCCCCAAGGCTTAATTGCACTAATCTGACTTGAGGTTGTTCCAAGTACAGGTTCGTCGATGTCAGCGCCGCCTGATCCAAAACCTGAGTTTGCATCATCAAACGTGATTCGAAACTTAATCGAGGTGTTATCAACATCAGCTGCTTCGATAGTATATAAATTTGGTGAATATACTGCTGCATATGCATTAAATAATAACGAATACGAAGAGCTAGGCATATTGTAATTACCCCATTTGCCTAGACCAGTTGTTGTTGCACCTTCTATTTGAAAAGTATCATTAAATGCAAAATCAAGTGACCCGTAGTCAAGTACACTAGCCCAGTCGCTACCTTTTGAACTTGCATCTCCTGCTAATTCTGCAGATATTCGTATTTTGCCGCCGGCATTAAAGTAATGACGTCTATGATCTGCATCATCCCATGTTAATTTAAACTCATGTACAATTTGCTGATTCCATCCAGATGTTCTTGTTTCAGTAAAATACAACACTTCTTCAACTTGTGAAGAATGTACTAAGTGCTTGTCCGTTTCCATAGCAGCAACTAGACCTTCTAATCCTAATAAATAATTTAGATCAATCTTTTGCGCATTTACATTATTTTCTTTGTCACCGATTACAAAAGGATCTATTGTAAAATTTTCTGCGCCTACTTGATGTATACGTGTTCTAACAATATCAATGTATAAGTCTTCATACATCTGAGCTGTAATTTTATCTTCTCCTGGAACTGGCACCCACTGATCACTAATAACAAGATTACCATATCCTGTCTGTGGAGAGTTACTAGTAGTATTACCTAGAATTGAATGTACATTTTCTTGTATGTCGTTATAATTCTGGGCGGTAATTTTTGTAGTTGATGATGGCATGTTAGTAGTCTTCCGATATCTCTGTAACTATTTCATATACTGGCGGTGGTACTTCTACGTTAAATATATTATCTTCTGCTTCTGCAAATGTTCCTTTTGGTCGAAAAATGCCAAGCTCTGCTGTTAATGATCCTGCAACTGCATTGTCAACTGTGCCGCTTGCTACAACATCGTCATACAAATATCTAAATTCAATAATGTTGTCACTGTTTAACTTTGCTTGTATACTAAACATATTAGCTGCATAAACTCCGGACAAAAAAGATCCGTTGCTTGATTTTGTAAATATAGTTTGATAATCATAAGTTAACTGATCATTTCCAATTAAACGACCCTGACCTTGTACTGTAGTGATTGTTTCATTATAATTAAATTTAACAACACTCGCTGATGCTAATAAATCAGCCCAATCGCCTGACTTAAGACCATCTGGATTTTCTAACTCTGTTTGAAATCTAATTTCGCCGCCTGCGTTAAAAAAACTTCTACGATGGTGAAAATCATCAAATACTACTTTACCTACAAATCTAATTGATTCGTTCCATGGATCTGTTCTTAACGAAGTCATTCCTGTTTCGTATACACCTTGTGAATAATGGCATATTAATCTGTCTTCTTGTATCTTTGTCATAAGATCTTCAAGGTCTGCTATACCTTTAGCAAAACCTTCTGGATCTATTGTTTGAACACCGTCGTTATCTACGAAAAAGCTTTCGCCATCTGCAATTACATTAAGATCTTTTATGATACGAGTATTTTTAATAATATCAGTTATTTCATTGCCGCCAACACCTACTTGGTGTATTCTAGCTCTTAAAATATCAACGTAAAGATTGTTTATATCATTTGCTGTAGCAACACTTCGATTATCCGCCGGATCAGTTGACACTTGGTAGCTAGTTAACGCAGGGCCATAATTTCCTGTGCTTTTCTGAAATCCTTGCAGATATCCAAAATCGCCGGCGCCAAAGCCAAGGATCTGATCAATTGCAGTCTGCAATTGATTAACTCTCTCTGCTGTAACTATGTCTCCAACGGCCATTTTAAATCCTAAAAAATTGTAGTAACTTCGTAATACGGTGCAGGTACTTCTACATTTAAGTATATATCATCTAGATTAGGAAAAGTACCTTTAGAACGAACATGGCCTATTTGACTACGCAAAGTTCCGTTGACTGTATCAAACGAACTGTCGCTTGCTGCATCGTCAAATGTCATTCTAAATTGTATTTCAGATGATGACAGTTCCTTTGCACTTACTGAATACGAGTTATCAACATATTGCCCACTACTATACTCGCCTCGGCTTTCTTTTTTATACAACGGTTGCAAAACTGAACTGTCTAAATAATTATCGTATGTAGATGTTAATTGATAATTTCCCTTATCGCTTAATACAGTCGGCGGCTGTGTAGTATCAGTGCTGGTCGATGTTGTAAAATTATGACCAAACTGTACTACACCAGCAGTAGCAACAATTTGTGACCAATCTAATGATTTATTCCCAGCTGGATTCTCTAATACTGCACTCATTTCAATTATGCCGCCGCTATTAAAAAAGTGTCGACGATGATTTGCATTACGAAATCTAACAATAACTTCGTGTATTAATTTATAGTCCCACGGTCGTACTCTGAATATAGAGTTGCCTGTTTCTGAAACTTTCATTGACGAATGTATGTCATATTTGTTTACTTCAACCAATGTCATCATTCTTTCAAAATCAGCCATTCCTTTTAGTGCGCCATCAGGATCAATTGAGGTATATCGAACTCCGTTAGTATCTGTAAAGATTTCGCCGCCTGCATTAAATAAATTACTTGTTTCATTTGCTATTAGGCTTTGATTTGGAAATAGTCTTGCATTTCGAATAACAGGTGTAATTTCATTATTCTCTAAACCAATTTGATGTATACGTGCTCGTAATATATCTATATAAAGTTCGTTTAAATTTTCAGCAGTAACAATATTTCGTACACTTTCGTCTAAACGAGAAACTTCACGACTTGATACCCGGCCTCCATAGCCGGATAATCCTTGTCCGTAACCATTTGTTGATGTGCCGTTGCCGAGTATAGATGCAATTCTATTTTGCAGAAGGTTAAACCTTGACGCTGTTATTAAACTGCCAAAGGACATATTATTTCCTTATACTTTAAGAACGCACTCTACTAGTTTTTCATTTTCATCTAAGTTTGTTTCTAGTGCTACGCCAACTAGTGCAGTAGTTTCGATAGTACGACATACACCTTCGTTCCATGCATATACTGCTTGGCCTTTTTTGACTGGACCATTTACTCTTACAGGCAAACGTCCTTTAAGTCCAATGTACTGACCTTCAGCTTCGCAATTCATCATTAATGCAGGGTCTGTTGATACTACACCAATGCAAAGATTACTTGCTCTTGCTGGCATTACTTCATACTCATCTTTAATTGAAACTGCAACTGCTGTTCCTGCTGGTAGTTCTTTTTCTGTTGTGTATTTTTCTGCAAGGTCAGCGTAACGAGCTTGTGTTGCAGTACCAGTGATAATGTTTGCTTCTATATTACCACTACCGTCTCGTGAAACAAGTTTATTTGGAGTCGGAGCATAGCTACCTGATTGGTATACAGTTGTGCCATCTTCAACATATAATTCTGTTGCTTTATCAGTAATACCTCTAAAATTAGTTGCATGCACTTCACTAAATGCAGTGTTAAGAGTACCTAATGTAATTGAATTATCAACAGCTGGTAACATCATATTATGTTTTACAGTAATTGAATGAATTCCTGTGCCACTTGGATCGGTTGCTTTGAAACGTATTTCACTATTATTACCTGTTTGATTTTCAATAACTGCTTTATCATCTGACTCAACATACATTCTTAAATCAAGTCCGTTACCAATAGTTAATCCTGTGTCGGAAAAAGTAACAGTATTAGCAAAGTTTGGCGCTGAAACAGTTAGATATTCAGATGCATTAATTCCACCTAATTTTGCTGCATTTGAAGCTGTGCCGTGGTATTGAAATACTCTATCTGCAACTTCTGCACTGTTTGTAACACCAGCATCAGCATTCATAGTCCATTTTAATGTTAATCCCTTGCGTATTCTGTCAAACCCTTCAATTGGATTAACTGCATTTAACGTAAATTCACTTGAGCTAATAATGTATATAATAGTGTCATCAACAACAGCTTGAATAATACTTTTTGATGCACCAGTTGTATCTTGTACTTCTGCACTAATCATGTTAGTAACACCTGTACCTGCAACTTGTGGACCTACAAGTACAAAGTCACCTGTTGCATTTAATACATATAGCTGTTGTGTGCTATTATTCCACCAAAAGTCACCTTCAGATAATCCATTTGGAGTAATTGCGTTAACTTCTGATCCGCCTGTAGCTTTCCAGTACCCTACTCCTGGAAGTGCATTATCATTTGCAACAAAATATTTAATTTTGTTTAATGTAGTATCAAACCAAATTTGTCCTCTAATAGCTCTTGTAGGTGCATTGCCGCCTGCAAAGTTTTCAAGTAAGAAAAGCAAGTTTTCGTTTTGAATTTCGCCGTAGCCTGCATAGTTTTTACCTATAAGCTTAAGGTTAGTTGTTTGATCCAATGTGCCGTCCTCAACAATTGCTAATTGTGAGTTATCAAATCTATCTATTTGGTATGCCATACTAGTTTTCCTCTAATTTATTGTATGTATTTATCTATTAATACTGTGTTGTCTGTTGATGGACCCATGTTGGTGCTGTTGCACCTGTGCCTGGATCAAAATATTCTTCAATTTCGTACTCTAAAAGCTGCCTATTCGGTGATGCAAAGTCAATATTACTAAACGCAATATCTCGCACAACAGGCTGGTTAAGTGACCCGCCAGCGTCAACTGCCACTGTGTTAACATTTTTAGCACTATCAATATTAATTTGAATACTCGAATAACTAACTGTATGAATTCTTGCAATCTTACCAATGTTACGTGATTCAGCTGGAAACAAATCTTGAATATAGCCTGCTAATGTTGTATAGTAATTTAAGTTTCCAGCGTCACTATCAAACCCAGTAACATCAAATGTAAGTGTCAACGGAGCTGTTAGGAACGAACTATCAACATAAATTTTATTTGCAGCATCTTGATTTAATTCCGGTGGTGCAAGATTTCTTATCTTGCGACCTTGTATTAAATTAATGTCGCCGCCGGCGCTAATATTAATATCACTTTGACTGTTTATTGCTAACGATGTAGTTGATGTAATAGTATTACCGTCAAAGTTTAAATTGTCAACGTTTAAACTAACTAGAGTACCGATTCTAACAAGGTCATCTGCAAAGGTAATATTCTGTAAACTTTCGCCTGCAATTTTTGTTTGGCCGGCGATTGTTAACGCACCAGTTTCACTTTCAATATTAATATCTTTGTTAAAGTACCATGCTCCTTCAGGCTTAGATGGAGTATTTTTCCATACAATAGTCTTATCACCTTCAGTTGATCTTAAAACAATACCGCCGCCATATGCAATTGTATCAGGTCCAGCTTCGCCGTCACCTGTAACTGCAAGTTTAATACTTTTATCCAAAACTTGTAATGACGTAACTTCAACACTTAACTGTTCACCTTCAACTGTCAAGTTACCGGTAATTCGACAATCACCTTCAACATCAAAAGTATACTGAGGTAATCTGTCAACATTAAAGATACCCATTCTACCTTCACTAGCATCAATACGTATAGCATCGACAATTTGTCCTTGTGCTGCGCCGGAACGCACTCGAATTCTTAAATCACTTGCGTTTAAACTATTTTCTATAAAGAAATCATTACCTTGTGGGCGCATATTTACAACATTGTTTGATGCTGTTGAAAATTGCAAACCATTTGAATTTCTAATTTCAAGTTTACCTAATGTAAGACTATTTGTATCACTTCTTAAAAACTGATCTGATGTTAAAAATCCGCCGTCACTTGTTTCTAATTTAGCAGTAGATTCTGCAACACCAATAAATTTAAAGTTAGTTTTATCAAAAACATTAAAACCTTGGAAAATAATACCATTAGGATTACTATCATTTACAAGCTGTGGCACTTGTTCTGTGATAGTTGGAATAAATTCTACATTACTAAATAATCCAACTTCGGCGTTAGCAATAAACAATTTTATAACTGCAACATTAGCACCTGTTGTACTTCTAATATTTTCTACAAATATTCCACTTTTACCCTGAGCAGTTGTATAGCTAGGTCCAATAAGTAATGGATCGCCAGTACCGTCGAAAAAGTATAGTTGATCATCTCTACTGTTAAACCAAAAGTCTCCTTCAGTAAGCTCAGCAGGTCTAGTACCTTGTACAAACGGCTCTCCTGTTGATTTCCATTGTGTACCTGTATATAGTTTTAATTTTTCACTTGATGTATCCCACCATAGTTGTCCACTTAACGGGTTACTTGGTGCAGCAGTGTTAGCAAAATTTTCTAGTAGTTTAATAAAGTTTTCGTTAAAAACTTCTCCATAACCTCTATAACCTCTACCGACTAACGTTAAGTTGGTACTGTTACTATCAATTTTGCCGTCTATTAGATCTACTAATATTGTGCCATCTGTTTTGTTAAGTTGATAACTCATGAATCGTTCCCGTGATATATAATATAATTAAGAGACAAGTACGGGTTCATAACGCTGAGAGGAACACTAAGTCCGTCTCCGGTGTTTACGCCGCCTGTAATTGGTTTACCTTGATATGACGAAACACCTGCTTCAATTGCAAGCGGTTCTGCGTCAGTGTCCGTAAGTAAAGTGCCTGGATTATTAGGATCTTCAGAACGTGGAGATATTGAATAAAACTGACTTTCTTGTCCTGCTAATTTATGCCCATGCTCTGGTAAGTTTTTAGTTGTTATTGATGTAGATTGCGAACCAAGCGCAGCGCCAATTTTTTCTGCGCCAATTCCAGTAAATGCATTACCGATAATACTAAAAGTTTTTATTCCGTTATTTTGTACCGAATCAACAGTAATTATTAAATCGTGTGTTGGTGTTGCGCCACCAAATATAACACCTGAAACAACAATCTTATCAGCTATTTGATAATTTTGTCCCGGATTAGTTACTTGTACACTATAAGTTCCGTTATTTGCTTGTACAGAAAATACAGCATCTGATCCTGTACCAATAGTGTTAATACCTTGAATATTAGTGAAACTTTGTATCGAACCTGTTACTCTGTTTGCCGGAGTACCGCCCATATTATCAACACCTAATGGCATGCGCCCGCGCATATCTGGGATAGCAAATGTTAAATCACCTCCGTCTGCTAATAATGACGGATCTAAGAAATTATGCTTAATTACTTGCCATAGATTGTTGTAAGATGACTTTTGTACTACTGTACCATCACATATTAACCACCCGTCTGGTGCTTCAATGCCGCCAAACGGTAGTATAGAGCCTACTGGTGTAATGGGAACAGTTTTAATAAAGTCTTGTTTCGTGACTCGACGTACACCGGTATCACCTGTTGTTACGTTAACAAGTATTTCATCAGCGCCTGCAACATTAGTAGTTTTATCTCTTGAGGCAATAAAACTGTTTTTAATCGCAATATTAAATGTTTTAGTGTTGCCGCCGGTTGACCCATCAAAATCAAAACTTGATTCTTCTACATCACCTGATAATGTAAATGTAGTCGATGTAGCTAACTTGTTTGACTTGTCTGCAATTCCATTTAATCTACCTGTAACATCACCTGTAACTGATCCAATAAAGTTAGACGAGTATACATTATTAAATCTAGTGTCTTCTGATCCAATGTTGTATTGCTCAGTTACTGATGGAAGCATATTGTTTCCAATTGTGCTAACTCCTGCTACTGAAAAGTCGCCGCCTACATTTAAACTTTGCGCAATACCGGCTCCGCCTAATGTTTGAATAGCACCTGTGTTAATATTTGTACTTTCAGTAGTTGAATATACCTGAAGAGTACCTTCTTTATTTTCTGATGAAATTTCACCTGGTGTAATTTTAACATTGCCAATAACGTGTAATTCTGATTCCGGTGCTGTATTGTTTATTCCAACTTTTCTAGCACTGGTAGCTCTTAGTACAGGATTAAACGCTTGGTTGTCTCTAAGAATCAAATCAATCGAGCTAACATCTTTGTTATTTCTAATCTCAATATTAGATCCATTAACACGTATACTAAGCTGGTCTTCAGATCCAACTTTTAAACCTTCATTAGTTTTAACACGAAGTTCGTTATTAATAGTTCCAGCAGTATCAGTTCTAATAAAATTTTCAGCAGCGATTGTTTCTGAACCTGTTGGTGTGCTAACAACTAATGCTCTTGACTTTTCTGCAACGCCGACAAATTTAATTGGATTATTCTCTTCAAATGGTGTTTCGTCTCTAATTGTGAGGCCTTTTTGTATTTGTGAGAAGCCATCAATTTTAGCCTTTGGCGTAAAGTTTGTTCCGCTTAAAATTGCATACGGGACATTTTCTAAATAAAGTGTAAAAACTTTTACTATATCATCACTAGTAGTAATAATTTCTTCAGTCTTGCCGCCTGTTAATAGACCTAAGGATGTCTCTGGTCCAATTAGTATCCATCCGCTTCCGGTATAAACAAATAATTGTTGGTTATTAATATCAACCCACAAGTCACCTGGCGTAGATTGTGATGCAGAAGGCTTAATAGAAGATTTTGTAAATCCGCTTGCTGTTTTCCACTGTGTACTATCATAAACTTTAAGTTGACTTTCAATACCACTAGTGTCATACCAAAGCTGACCTTCGACCGGTGCCGACGGCTCATTTGGTGATGCAAAGTTTTCTAATAAATTTAAAAAGTTTTCTGCAACAGCTTTACCGTATCCGGTAGAATTCTTGCCTGGAATTTGTAAACTTGTATCATTGTTAATCAAACTATCTTCAACAATAATTACACCCTTATTAGCTTCATCGCTATATCGAACTTCATATGGCATTAACTATTACCTCCTGAAAGACTCTGTATTCTTACCGTATAATCAATTTGGATTAATCTGTTAAGTGACTTTTGAATAGGATGAAAAATTACATGTGTAATTAAGCGTCCATCTGCATCTGGATCGCTTGATTTACTTCTCAATCCCAATTCGTCAAATACATAATCGCCGTTCATATCTGTTGCATTGTCAAACGCATCTTGCTCATTTGGTTCACCATAGTCAAGTAAACAACTAATAAGTACATCTGTATAGTTTGTTCCGCTTACATGTCTTGTTTCGACATAGTTATTATTTGGATTTCTATTAAGTGACCCGTCATCAATTACAACTTTACTATAAGTTTTGTTATAAAGGCTTGCTGTTGCGCCCGTGCTGTTTGGCGTCAAGTATGATATGATGCCTGTAGGATCAACTGATGTCCCACCATTGCCAAAGTTCATTTCGTATATGAAACCTTGACTCATATTTGCAATACTTTCTGCTAATGCTACACTCATATTTTCGTAGTGTATAGCATTTCTTTTTTGTACCAAAATTTCACCATTCGTTGGGTCATATATCTTAATATGACCTTGAATTGAAACTCCGTTTAAATCGCTTATACTATTCATTATTCTTGTTTCCTATACTGTATTTATTAGTTTCCTGCTCTTAGGAAAAATCCTATACCAGTTTCTGTTTCTGTTATTGACTCGCCTAGGCGATGCCAAATGTTTCCTTTTTTTCTTACAATTACAATGTTTTTATTTTCAAACGCCATAATTGACGGGTTAATAATATTAATTTTTGCCTGCGTATCGTTATTAAAATATTCAATTTCAAAATCTGCAGGAACAATAACATCAGCTTCCGGTGAATCTAATCCTAAAGTTGGATCAAATTTATCTATAGATTTTGAATTTAAACGTATACCATTGACAAATACTTCAAACTCATCACTTGTTAATGGTAAAAAGTTTAAATCAACTGTATCTACATTAGTAGCTGTTTGACTTTGTGTAGTATCAACATAAGGCACCAACTTTCTCAAATCAGAAACAATAACATCTGTTCCTACTGGAATAATAGTTGATACTCCTGTTCCCAACGTACCTCTTCTAATTTGCTTTAATGTATTACCTTCTTTTATATAATATTCAATACGTTCTTTATTAATAAACAATACCCCTGGAATATTCTTTGTTCTATCAGGCTCAAGTAAATTACTTGCATCGTCTACTTCGATTGATAAACTATACTGTGTAATTGCTTTTGTTGTTTTAGTTGGTGATGTGTCAATTCTACTGTAAGATGTTTTATTAAGAATGTCTTTAAAAATTCTATATTGAACTAATGTTGAATCTGCACCAATAGTAGTAACTTGAATATCGAGTGTATCTTGCACCTGTCCTGGAACAAGCTCTTCGACACTTTTACTAGTTTCTGGTGTTACAAAGCTATCGCCGTCGACTACTATTTCTTCTGCTGTTATACCCTTTGCATTTGTATAGTTTAATGATCCACCATCTAAATCTAAATCATATGTTCTAGCATCTGTTTGAATACTTCCGTCACTTGTAGTTTTTCGTATAACAATATTAACCCTATCTTCATTTGCCTTCTTTGTTGAAGTAATGTTAAGGTCAGATAAGTAAACAACCTGTGTGCTACCGTCGCCAACAATACTAGCACACACTGCGTCTAAGTTCTGTACTGCACTTGTTCCGTAATCAGGATCATCTAATCGTTGATTTGAAACTATATTACCTGCAACATTATAACTTACTCTATATGCATTATAAATTACATTATCTTCTAGAGGCTTATCAAGTATAATTGCAGACGAATCGTCTAACATATGAACTTCGTCTTCGTATACGCTATTAAACTCGTCCCAAACATCAGTGAACCAGCCTTGTGTATCCCAGCCAATATTAGTGTCAAAGTTAAAACTCTTAACTTCAACTCCGCCGTAGTCAATACCGTCCATTAGTTGTGCTAAGTCGTTACCAAAATTATTATCACCACTAGTGTAAGCAAATTTAATTCTATCTACTGCATTCAGCATTGATAAATTTTTCTTATAAGTTATTACAAGATTACCGTCTACTACAGGTGCTGTATCAAACACTATTTCACCATTATATCGTGTGTAACTTTTTGATGTATCTTTTTTATTTGAAATAGTATACTGACTACTTAGAACATCGTTTTCATTTACAGTTACTACAACTGTGCTCCTGTCTAAGTTGATTGGATATTTTAATTCAAATTTAGTCCTATTACCCGATCCTACAAATGTTTCTACCATATCTAATGTATTAGTATTAATAAGACTATCTACACTTGTTCTGTCAAACTTTACAGACGTTAAAACTGTTCTTGCTAAACTGTCGCCTATTATTGCTATTGCCTTAGCTACGGTTCCTTCTGAATTAGGAGGATTTGTAATTACAACAGTAGGAGGTAATGTATAATTTTTACCTTTATTAGTAATAACTATATTTGTAATTTTACCATACCCTACATATGCCTGTGCTGTTGCGCCAGTACCGTTGCCAATAATTTCAACTTTTGGAGGTAATATATATTCTGTTCCAGGGTCTAAAATAATGATTTCAGTAATTGATGTACCTATATTATCAGTCCAATTTTTTCTAGGATAATCATTTAATAATTTACTAGATGTAACTAATTTACCGTCTTTAACTTTTACCGCTACTGGAGTAATTTTATTAGTTAATGAATCAAAATACGGAGGTAAGTCAAAATCTGTTGTACTAAGCGGTAGCTGCTCAGTGTTTTTATAGTTACTCACAAATTCTCTAATATTAGTTTTGTAAGGTTTAACTTCTTCGATATATTTTTTAAAATTATCTAAGTTATCAACATTAAATGTAGTGTCCTTAGTTAGTGTTCCAGCTAGGTGTTTAACTTTAACAAAACTTGTTTTAAAGAACCAATCTGGATTTTGCTCTGTAAGAATGTATCTTAGTGATGCAATAAATAACTGATTATATTCTAATTTTAAAGATTTAATAAGAATATTATCCCTAATAGCTTCTAAAATTATACGCATTTCTTTTCTAGGATCGATATCATATAATGATGAATCAAAACTTTTATTATCAAAGCCCGACTCACTAGTAACTGATGTATACAAATTATTTTTAAAATTAATTGTGCCGTTTTCTCTAGCAATAATTTGATAGTTGTTAGCGTAAGGTTCAAACACTTCTGTTTTTACCTTTTTCAGTAATGTCCAGCCGCCAGTGCCGTGATTTTCAATTTTTACAATACTTCCGAGTTGATCATTTAGATCTGCTAATTCATAACTATTATTTACAATACGATCTGGTGTAGTAAGTACGCTATAGCCTTCTTTATACCAATCAACATATTTCCAATATCTAGTAACGTTATAACCTTGTATCTTAACTCTATTCCACTTTAATTCTATATCATCGTATGAATATATAGCCCATTTACCTTGTATAGCTGTGTCAGCTTCGACTAAGACACTAAACAAGCGTACTTTAACTTGTGTATTTTCAGCATAGTTACTACCTGCTGACAGAACTTCGACTGCTGTTACTTGTCCTAAATTGTTAATAGTCGACCTTAATAATGCATCTTGGCCTTGCCCAATAATTGTAAGTGTTGGGGGAGTTTTGTATCCTTTACCCGGATCTAATATTTCAACTCTGATAAGTTTGCCATTTGTAATAATTGCTTTTAGTTTTGCTTGCTTTACCTTTGTTCCAATAACTGATAATTGTGTTTCATTATCAACCATTAAATCAAACACACTAGACTGAATACTTGGCATTGGATCTAAACTATTTAATGCCGACGTATCAAAATTTTCTGTAATTAAATTTCTATCTAATACATAGTTAACACGTTCAATAAATTGCTTTAATGCTTCGTTGCGATTTTTAAACATACCCTGTCTTGGCGATGATTGTACACCATACTTTTGTTTTTCAGTTAACAAAATATCCGGAACTGGCCTATTATTAACATCAAAACCAATTAAACTATCAAACCATTTTAATTCAATGTTACTCGAAGGTAAACTGGTATCAAGTCCGTCGGTAATTAGTTTATATGCCAAATGCTGATTTTGTACTTTACTATTATTATCAAAACGTATTGCAAGTACAATGTCGTCATTGTATATTAATGAAGAACAATTATTTAAGACTAACCTATTATCAGATAATAAACTTACATATCTATAACCCTGTTGCCTTGGCGTAGCAATTAGCCTTGCAATATCTAATGTTGTAAGTGTACGAGACTTAATTGAAGGAAGTATTTTTGAATTCTTAACCCAATAAAAGTACTTTTCAGTAAATGTTTGACTTTCACTATCGTATACAAACTTTTTGCTATATTGATCATCACCGTATAATGTTGTGCCACTAATTCCTTGTGCTAATCCGTCAGCAGTATCTGTAATACTATCCCATACACTTGGTAATAATTCCGATCCAACCCATTCGCATACATCAATACTAGCATTAGGCTGTAGTTCATTCCAATTATCTTTTTGATAATTAATATCACCTTGGTAAGGATATGTAAATGTCGCCGTAGACGTATTCCACCATACTAAACCAACTTGCTCTTCTTCCCAATAAAATGTATTAGCTGAAGCGCCTATGTTGTACATAGCCGGATCAAATGGAACTTTAAACTTAATATTCTTTTCAGCAGGACCTGCTATTTTTCCTTGTATAGGATCGATATAATCTAAGTATGACACAACAGAGTTACTACGTCTATTATACAAAAACACACCTTTAATTTTATCTAAGTCGACTGGATTAATGCGTTCTCTTAATAGTTTCCATCCTTTATCGGCTTTATTTTTTCTATAATCGTATAATGCACCAGTATATAGATTATTTTCCTTTGCCGGAACTGCTACATATATATGATTCTCATTTAATATTACTTTTTCTCTAAATGTATCAGTTACATTATCGTATGCAATGCTTTCAGAGAATATTAATTTATCTCTTACATTTTCATATATGTAAACTACACCTGGATCATAATTAACTTTCTGGAATTCTGTTTGATCTAAATCAAATAATGTTTCGTCACCGTCGAAAATAGTTGTTGTAAGAATACGTCCAGCAAAGCTTGTTATTGATAAAACTTCAGTTCCGTAAGATACCGAGTACCCAAAGTTAAGTGAAACTGTATTTCTAGGCGGATCAAGTACTTGGCTTAATTCAAACTGGCCATTGACTGTTGAATATACATGTACTCTACCAAAATTATTTCCTACTTCGCTATTATGCGGTTCAGAAATTGCTAACTTATCGCCAGTTGGAGATATGTCAAAACTATATCCCCATTCTCTAGGATTTGTAGGCTCTGGTATAGTCTGACTTAGAATATACCTGCCGTCTAATTCTAATCTATAAACTAGTATTTCAACACGAATACTACTATCAGGATTTTCTTTTTTAACTTTTGTAATCAGTACTTCACCTGCATCACTCATTACAAAGTCTTCTATGAAGCTAACCATATTAGATGTATCAAAAGTTACATCACTATCGATAATATTACTAGATAAGTTTGGAATAAAGTTTTGATATTCGACTGTTGTTTGCAATAGTTCCCAAGCTATCGAAGTTACTGGATTATTACTTTCATTTATTTCACTCGACGGAGAAATATTAGTTTTAGCTCTATACTGCTTTCCTTCATGTAATACTATGCTATCAATTTTGTATTCTTCAGAAACGCTCCATATACCTTTATAATCAGTATCAATTACTCGTCTCCAACTTATTGGACCGAACGAGTTAGTATTAAGTATAGTGCCGTCATTTTGTGTTGTTGCAGTTAATGATTCTTTAGCAATATAATATTTGCCAGCAAATAATACAGTTTCACCGATTGTATAGGAATTATTTCTATTCCAGTTTCCTCTAAACACCGAACCATCTAACGATCTATTTTCAAAATATTCAATACATCCTGGATTATTTGAATCACCAGATCCAGAACTAGCAACATATAATTTATATCCTGTTCCTGAAGAAATTATCTTTACTTTTTTACCAAAATGTGAATTAGGAACTTCAAAATTTTGTTCACTAACTATTTGTGCAACTCTTTCAAAGTTATCCGGTGCTGATTTGTAATATATAATTACTAATCCTTGATTAATTACACCGTTTGATAGATTGGCGCTTGCTTTTACTGCGGCGCCTTCTGGTGTAGTAATGTTATAAACTTGCTCCCAGTCACTATTTAAACTGCTCGGAATGTTAGCTAATGATTCAGCGCCTATAACTCCGAAAGTTTCTGTAAAGAACAGATATTCCTTGCCCTTAATTACACCTAAACTAGTTTGATCAAACATTGCATCTTGCTTGAATACTAAAAACTTACCAACATTTGTAGCTGATGGTACTACAACTGCATTTGTAAAATTTTCTAAGTCTTTAACTACGCCAACTTCTCTACCAGCTACTGGATCGTTAGGGTCTGTTGGTCTAAATCTACGGATTTTGTATTCTTCAACATTTTCTTCTAACGACCAATCACCTGCTGTTATTTTAATGTATGCTCTTACACGTTGTAGATTTAGATCTCCAAACGTTTTTACATAAAGTACTTCAGCAGTATTTGCAGTAGTAATAAAATCATTAGCTAATTTACCTAATGGATCTCTTAGACGCTGTGCATCCTTTAATATGTCTCCAACTTCGATTGTAAAAATACTTCCTTCAACAGCTTCATACTCAAAGTCAAGATATCCGTCCCATATATCGTATACTTGCTGTTCTTTATTAATATCAGCAAATTTAAATCCAGCTTCATGTACATTATTATTTTTATTGTATAGATAAAAATTATAAGACGGATTATTCTCGTCGCCTACTGCAACAAATTTTGATTCTACTGACTGTGTAAAGTCTGTACTAACTCTAGTGAGCCATAAATCGCTTTCTTTTTCTGAATTACTTAAATGCTCTATGATACTTGCTAATGATCGATCGCCTGCAACAACGCCAACTGATGCTAACGTATCTGTGATATTAAAATATTCATTACGACCCTCAATACTCGGTGTATATGTATCACTATTGAATAAATCTTTATATACTAATCCTTGTCCTTGATCAAATGTATTTTCGCCATTGTTATATGACACTGTGTCTATTTTCCAATAACCATTAAACGACTCGTCAAAGCCGTAATTAACTTCATTAAAATTACCAATTTGATCTAATACCCCAGTACTAGTTGATTCAACATATATTTCGCCTGTTGGATTAACTGTACCTTTTACATTAGTAAGATACAAGTTTAGATTACCATCATTAGATCCTATATACGTTATTTCACCAGTTGACGATCCTAAATTAGTTGTAAACATTCTAACTCTATCACCAATTTGTGGTGTTTTGAAATAATTATCAACTTTAATTATATTGTCAATTTTGGCAGATATTGTGTGTAAACTTTCAATAAACGCCTTATCTAATTCAGCAATTTCGCCATTCCACGGTAAGTATGTATTTTCGTAAATATCACTATTACTATTCCATTGTAATTTTAATTTATCACCCGGCTTACTTCCCAGATATTGGTCAGTCGGTGCCCTAACAATAATGTGATCAGTAGTTACATTTGACAATGTAGGATTACCAGTACTTAATAAGTTAATTATTGTACTATCATCATCGGTTCTATTTAATATTTGTAAATAACTATCAAATGTACTGTACGTTACTTGTCCACGCTTTGCATAAATGTTTGCGTTTGCTCTCCATAGACTTTCTTTATATTTTACAATATCCCATTTTTGATAATCTCGATCTTCAGCATAGAGTCCTTTAAAGAATGTTTTTACATTACTTGCATACGGTACACCTACTGCTAGATATAGTCCGTCATCAGATATTGAAATACTTTCTCCATACTGTGTACTATCGCCTTCATAGAAATCATACGAATTAGTTAATGTTTGTGCTAACCCCAAATCTTCATTATCTTGGTTACGTCTATAGTAGAACACCTTGCCATTATCTGCTTCCGGTGACGCTATAAATAATTCTTTATTGTCTTTACTAACTGTTATTTCTTTTGCAAAGTTTTGATCAATTGCAGATAAATCTGATGCAAGTGCCGGATCTTGTGGATTAATTGAAGACGTTACTGATTTGTATACTGCTTGATTGTCTAAAACTGCCCAAGTGTTATTTCCATAATCATCAATCCATGCTTTTTGATTATCAAATATCGAATTTTGTGCAATGTCATTAAATGCATTAAAGTCTTGTACTCTAACAGATCTAAGCACCGATAACGAAAACTCTTCGTCAAGAAAATCAATAAAATCATTTGAGTCAGGTATAATAATTGTTATCTTTTCATAATCAATTTCTTTAACTTCAAAATAACCAAATATATTATAGAGCTGTGCATCTGTAATAGCAACATAATCACCTTGCACAATGCTATACAAACTATTTTGTCTAACAGTTAGCACAGCAGTAGTTTGATCAAAGTCGTCTTTTTCAGAATCTTGTAGTAACTCTCTTACTACAAATTGACTATCGATAATCTGATAAACATTCCAATCGTTCGGTACTTGATTTGTTATCCAAATATACTGCCCTGGTAATAATAAATTATTATCAACTGTTTTTAGATCGTTAATTGATTCAGTTTTATATTCAACGTCATCTTCATGAACGTACCCTCGGCTCTCTGAGAATTCTTCTAAGATTTTTGTAGGGAATACATTAAATGTTTTATCAATAGGACGATCTAAAAGTTCATGTGTTCGCACTCGATATACTGTATCAAATAAGTCATTTGGAATGTAATCTAAAATTTCAATCGATTGTGGCGATTCTCTCATTTCGTCTTGTTTTAAAACAATTTCAATCTGTGATGATGTGTCTGAACCATAACGACCGTTTTGTACTGCCCATTCTTCATAAAACTGTATTGTTTCATCATTTCCTTTTAACGAATTGAATAAATTATCAATTGAGTTTCTTGTGCCTTTATCCTGTATCATTCCTTGATAAAATTTATATTGAGATATATCATCGTTAATAATGTTAGCAAGGTAATCACGTTTTTGATAGCCAGTAATATGTTGTGCTAGTCGTTGTTGAGATGAATCAAAACTATCGCTTTCGGTATCATAGAAATCTGTAAATTGATTAATTCTATAATCAAAGTTAGTCATCATTTGAGATTCTGGTTTATCGTTTAATCTAAGCCAATAGTTATAATTAAAATCTACTGCACCAGATACCTGGTATAAAGCAACATAGTAGAATTCTTTATGCTTTACAAGATTGCCAATTTCATAATCTTGCCAAGGTTCCCATTCTGTTACCTTTGCATCGTCGTATATAAATCCTGGAATATTAAGACTACCGTCCCAGTTATCACTTCTGTAGCCTATTACTTTCAGACGTTCTTGTCTATACCCGGTGCTTGGTTGATAGATAATGTCATTAAAGATTGTTTCGTTGTCAATTAATATAACATGCTCTTTTTGTACAAGAGGTAACTTTAAATTATATATACCGTTAGTAGAATTCTTTATTTTAAGACTAAAACTGTTTTTATCTCTTAGAATACTACTAAAATTTCTTTGCAATGGCTGAGCGTTTTCATTTTGTAAACTATATTTGTAAAAATTATCGTAAATGTCATCAACAATTGCATAATCTTGCTTAAAGTTTAACTCATACGCTGCTGGGCTTAATCTAAGAGTTGTACCGTCTGACCATCCTTGCGCTACCCAATATAAAAATTGTTTAGCCGAATTAGTCCAATTAATTACTTCATTAGTATCGGTGTCAAAATAATCAAACGTAAACCCTTTTGTTTCTAAATATTTTCCATATCCTATAATATGATCAAGGACACCTTGTACATTTTTAAATAATGTACCATATGGTATTTCACTAACCTGTTGGCTAAATTGCTTCTTTAAAGATCCGCTAACACCAGCTTCGCTTATTACTACATCAGAATTTGTAGAAACTGGGTTATATACCGAGAAATATGTAGTTTCGTCATCGTAGCCTTTAATTGTAAAACCGTTTTTTACTTTTTCTATTATAAGACCAGTATAAACTACACTGTCAACTGGAGAGCTTGTGTTAAGTAAAACTTCGACATTTTCTTCAGGAACAAAAATGTTTGAATTTTCTTTTTGTGATGGACTTTTGCTATCGAGAATAATTTTAATTTTAGATTTATCTGTATATCCTGCAAGTTTAAATCCTAATTTATTTTGTAAATTAACGACATTATATTTGTAATCAGTGTAAACTTTTAATACGTTACTTCCAATTAGATTATGAATAAAGTTAACTAGTCCACTAGTTAATATAGTAGTAGTGTCATTTTGTGTGCTCGGAAATTGTAGATCGGGCAATGTAATCGGTTTATCAGTTGCATCATATACGTACTGATTTGCTAAGTTTTTCTTAATTCGACTAGTATCATATCCATTACCTATAAATTCTGCAGGTCTATTTAATAACACTGCTTTTATAATACTAAACGGATATTCACTACTTTTTCTCCATGCATTTTCTACAGGAGCATGATCGCCAAATTTAAACTCTTCACTAGTTGTAGACAGTTGTATATTTTTAGCATAGTTAGCATCAACTGGAGACTTTAATTTACCTTGGCTGTCTACTGGGAGGAAATCTTTTAATCCCGGTCTAGCATATCTGTCTAGTATTTTAATTTGCTTGCCTGGTTCTCTTACTACACCCTGTTCAATGTCAGTCCATAAAATACTATTGTTACTAGTATATGGCGAAGCACCGTACTGCTCATCCCACCACTTAGGCTTAACTGTGAATCCAATCATCTCCCAAGGATGTGTATGGGGACGATCAGTATCAAATACTTCAATATATGCGCCGCGCCAGAACCCCGGAAGTAATCTGCCATCGACTCTACTTGTACTTTGACTATAGTTAAAAGTAAACTGATTATTCTCATTATAAAACGGATTAGCTGAGTAATCAATACCATTTACTTTATTCCATACAATAAAATCCTTTAACAGTACTCTATTAATAGTTTCAGAATCAATACCAGAAGTTCTAAATTTACCTGACAAATATTCGTCAATATTAATTAATGTAGTATTATAATCAATTTTAATATTATTAAATATTCTAGCTTCTAAATCTAAAAACAGCGAGTCGCGATAGTCTTTAAATGCCTGTATTCTGCTACCGTCATGTCCTACAATCATAGCTTTACCGAGCGGATATTCGTCAATTTCAATATCTACCATAACACCGGACTGTAGTAAACTTGCCGGAGCGTAAAAAATTGTACTTGAACCTTTAATTTTAACTGTTTTTACTGCTCCATCGGGATCTGCTGCTTTAGCATATCCTCTATCTACGTAAAGCGGTGCAAACCATCCTCTATGAAGCGAGTCTTCACTTTCACCGTAAACCTTATAAGCCGAAAACGTTTTAGGCGCTGTTCCTTGTGACGATAACCACTCCTCATCTATAACTAATTCAGGATGATAAGCTGGATATAATCCTAATTTACTCGGAGTAGGAGGAATAAAAGATCCATCAGTTTGATTATATTCATAAATTTCTAATTTATCGTCAACATCTAATTTTAATTCAATTTTTACGAAATTTTCTTCAACAAAAATATAATCTTTATTATGAATTAACTGTCTACCATTATGATAAACATTAACTGCTTTTGAACTTAGAGTATCCATTGAAAATACTTCAGTTAACGAGTAATAAGGATTACTTGTATCAAAAACAGTATAATCTATTTTTTTAGATCCTTTATAACCTAACATATCTGAGAAGTAAAAAGACTGTGTATTAAGTTTATCTTTATTAAGATTATCTAAAACTGCATCAACATGCGGTTTTATTTCTCCATCAAATCCTAGTGTCGAACTAATGTTAAAAAAGTTTCTTTTAAATTTATTGTATTCAGCATTTGCATGCTCTATTGCTCTTACAATATTATAATCTTTATTAGTAATAGAATATATAGGTAAATTAAGCGGGCCAGTATGTTTAATAAAACGCTTGCCAAACTGATCAATATCTCCTAGATCTCTTAAATTACTATTTCCTGGAAATTCTCCAGCATAATTTGGAATATCTTCTATCATAGAATTTAAATGATCTGATACTTCTCCGAGTGTGAAACTAGAAATATCCAAATTACTTGGATTTCTCTCAAGATTAATTGGAAATTCGTAATATCCATTATTATTTTTAGATGACTGGCTGTGTGTCTTAATTACTAAAAAATCATCTATAGCTAAATCGTTGTCAAATCTAACAATTAATTTAGAATTAATTCTATTTAATTGATAATCGGTTCGTAAATTAGTATTAACAAAAACTGAAACTTCGACATCGTTTAAACTACTGGCATTATTATATACATCAATTTGAAAATCGTTTTGTTGAGATATATTACTTGTATATTCTCGAATAACTTTTTGTTTTGTTATAGTCGGAATACTGCTCCAACCGTTAACATATCGATAATCAGTACGTGTTGTATACTTTTTTAAGAATCCTGTATTAATCGATTTAGTTTTTACTACATCTCCATCTTCGTATGTAAATGTATCATTTTCTAAATTAAAATCAAAAACAATATCACCTGAATTATTAATGTTTCTATAACTTAATGGAAATCCTAAAACTGTATCAGAAACACCAGATCCTTGCTTATAAGAAAATAACTTTGTTCCCTTAAAAGTTGTACTATCGTATACTGTTAAATCAGAATACTGTAATCCATCATTCCCACATATATCAAATAATGGTGGTTGATTTATTTTTGTTTTTTCTTGGCTTTGTTTCCACTCAGCGCCGGTAAAGTAGTAAAAACGTCCTTTGTTTTTTGTACCATCTTTTACAAGCACGTTTTCATTCTCTAGCGGTAACGTGTCACTAGGTTCGATTAAACTGATTATGTTATCATTAACAATGCGAACAAAGTTTACTTCGTATATTTTGCCTTTAACTCTTATATCAGTATCAGCAGTAAATAGAACACGCATACCTTGTACTAATTCAACACCGTCAACATTATACCCCAACGACCCTTCGATTACTGAAAATATATCAGTAGTAAATGTGTCAATTAAGTCAACATTTTGTTTAAACTCTGTTCCGTAATTATGTAATTTAAGATTTGATTCGAACTCAATTATTGGTCTTGATGCTTTTTGAGTTTCGTCTATTGAATCTTGTACGCTGTTATATGTGTTTGTTGCTTCTAATACAGACTTATGAAACCATCTATTTGATCTAGTCCAACTATTCCTGTCATTACTTGAACGATTAATTGTTATGTAGTCTGAATTTTGAGGGAACCCGGTAGAAGTTGCGAACGGTTTTTTATCAAATTGTTCTGTGTCAAATTCTACAACCTCGTTATTACTGTAACTTAATGGTAATAGCAAATCGTCAATCGGTATTAACTCAATAGCAGTACCAACTCCTTCGACATAATATGACGAATCTGCATATTTTTTAGGACTAGTATTTCCTCTAAAACTAACTTTTAGTCCGTTTGTGAATTCTACTCCGTTTGCACTTTTATAATACTTTGCACCTATAATATCTTGCTCAACATCTAAAAACGTATTTTCTTCAATATCGTATATTCTAAATTCACCACTTGTGTCTATATTATTTTGACTAACATAAAACAGTCTATCTGGTGCATTATACGGAATTGTGAATTCTATAACACCCTTTTCAATATAAGCATTTGCAACTTCGTCGCCTGCCTTACCTATTTTTTTAATACCGTTAGGATATAGTGTACTACTGTTTTGTGGATCATCAATTGTAACACCTCCTTCTTCAGGAAGTATAATATAGTCACCCGCGTCGTAAACTTCGCCAAACACTTCGGCATCAAATTGACCATCTGATCTTAGTCCTTCTGATGTTGCTATAAT
>Ga0208305_10000134_pt1 | contig 42404 bp, 70 predicted proteins | sample ColrivemetaGS741_FD_187605 | JGI IMG/M metagenome (GOLD analysis project Ga0208305, IMG submission 187605) | Estuarine microbial communities from the Columbia River estuary - Flood tide ETM metaG S.741 (SPAdes) (version 2) | ecosystem: Environmental > Aquatic > Marine > Intertidal zone >... | reverse complement strand
TAGTAGAGCCTCACGGATTTAGAGCAATGCCTTTGTATGCAGACAAGCAGTGGGTAAAGCCACTTACTGAAGAGGAGATTCAAGAATATAATAGAAACCTTTAACACCAAAGAGAAATGAAAATATACTGCGTTGAAAAGACAGATGGCTACGAAGGGTATGGTTGTGTAAACTTCACAACAAGAGAAGCAGCCGAAGAATATAAAGCAATAGAAGATAATAACGTGAATGTAGGTGGTATGTTTTACGAGCATGTAATACACGAATATGAAGTATACGACTCTTATGTTTCATACACTAAACATCAGCACTAAACCTTTAAAACAAAAGAGAAATGAAAACACCAATGCAAGAGTTGATTTCTGTAATCAGAAAGAGACAAGAAGATGAAGATGTGCAACCATTTATGTGGCTTGAACAGATAGTGGAGTTAGCAGAATCAATGCTTGAGAAAGAGAAAGAGGTGATGGAGTCTGCTTGGCAAGATGGTATGTATGAATGTGACGGAGACGGAACATTTGAAGATTTCTACAAAACCTTTAACACCAAAAAGAAATGAAACCATTAGAGAATGTTCAAATGATTAAAGTTAAAGAGGGTGTAACAACTATCACTTACAAAGATGGTACTAAGTTTACCACTAAAGATGATATTACACTTGGACTTGGCTACAAGAATGAGAATGATATTCCTCTAAATGACCATTGTCTATAAAATCAAAGAGAAATGAAAGCAATCTTAGAATTTAATCTACCCGAAGATAAAGTTGATTTCGACCTTGCACTTCAAGGCAGTGATTGGAAGCACGTGTGTTGGGAGATGGACCAACTACTTCGTAAACATCTTAAGTATGATGATGACCTCAAAGAGGATGAAGTTAAGATGCTACAATATGTTAGAGATCAGTTTTGGAAGTTCATGAGTGAGAGTAATTTAGACTTATATACAGCAGAATGACAACGCTAATAATTGGAGATATACATGGTCGTACCAACTGGAAACAAATGGTCGAAGCACACCCAGAAGCTGAGCACATCATCTTTATCGGGGATTACTTCGACTCATTTGATATTTCAGGTGCTGAGCAGTTGCATAACTTCAATGAGATTATCAGATTTAAAGAAGAAACTGATAAGCATGTAGTGTTGTTAATTGGAAATCACGATCATCATTATCTTGATGTTGGTGAGACTTACAGTGGTTTCAAGGCAGCAATGAAGTGGGACATTCAAGATCTTCTTAAAAAGAATATGCACCACTTGCAAGTTGCACATCGTCAAGGTGAATACATATTCACTCATGCCGGAATTAGCCCAGTTTGGATGGATAATACATTTGGTCCTGGAAAATGGACTAAAGATACTATGATTCTCTTATTAAATGAGCTCTATCAAAATCGACCAAGCGCATTTAATTTCAGTCATTTAGGGTATGATCCGTATGGTGATTCAGTCGAGCAAGGCCCGTTATGGATTCGCCCAAGATCCCTAATGAAATCAAATAAAGCTGATGGCGGTTTGAAGAAGCGTTTCATTCAAGTCGTAGGCCACACTCAAGTTGAAGACATATTTAAGAGTTTTGAGGCCACTGAAAAGGCAATGGGTGGTAGATACTATTTGATTGACGCTGGACCGCATGGTGGTTATGCAATTATTGAAGATGGTAAAATAATTCCAAAAAAGTTGCCATAATATTTTTTTATGTCGCGGAAAAGTGTTATATTTATACTATAATTAGAAGATAAAACAATAACACTATGAAAAACACGATCATCATCGACACTCAGTACTACGAAAACTACAACGTTGGACCAGAAGGTTTCAACCAGTATGGCGATAAAATGCCTCATTGGAAGCCTAAGGGCGGTCATCAGTTCAAGATTGAACTTGACACCGACTTTGTGATGTATGGTGACGCAAATGCAGTATTTGCAAAGATGGTTGAATCTCACAATTCAGTCGCTGAAAAGTTCGAATACATTGGGTACGAAATCCAATGGCAAGAACCTACCCTATTGGGTTCTGAAGAGGACTTCATCAAGTTCAGTCAGGAGTTGGAGGCTGAAGAAGCACCTTCCTATATTATCGCTGGAGTCGATTTTACAGATTCTATGAATCAACTTATGAATTTATAAACAAATTCAGATTTTGGTGTATAATCCTTACAAGTCTAACAAACAATACTTATATGCTTTATATTTATGATAGACGTTCACTACTCCACCGCAAGGTTAATCAATTCAAATTGATTGGAATTCTTAGTCTAGTTATCACTGGAGTATCATTTACCACTTATTCAGTTGGTGTTAATCATGGATTTGAGGATTTAACTGATATTGAAAAAGCAGTTATTATCAAGAAATCAGATGAGTTTGAAAAAGAAAAGCTTGTTCAGATGTTAAAAGATCTAAACGTAAAGTTTCCTTACATTGTTATGGCTCAATCAATTCAAGAGACTGGGCATTGGAAGAGCGGAATCTTCTTAGAGAATCATAATCTCTTTGGAATGAAAGAAGCTCAGCGACGCATTACGACAGCTGAAGGCACTAATCGTAATCACGCATATTATAATCACTGGAGAGAATCTGTATATGATTACGCATTCTATCAGTGTAGATATCTAGGTGATATTAAGAATGAGAGCGAATATTTTCAGTATCTCTCAGCTAGCTACGCCGAAGATAGTGGGTATGTTAATCGATTGAAAAATGTGATTGGCAAAGAAAATTTAAAAGAATTATTTGAATAACGTGAAACCAAAACAGCTGATTGAAGATTATAAGAACGCCACGCCACAGGAAGTTTGGGTAGATGGCGTTCTTTACAATTTTATTTATGGACTACTTGGAGCTCTTGTAGTTGTAGCAATTACTGCACGTATGGACGTTGCAGTTCTATTGGCATATTTGTCTTATTACTTCTTTTTGGGTAAAGTTGTAAATCGACCTAAATACGTCACAGATCTAGGCAAGTTTATTGTCTTTCCAATTCCAACCGCAATTGGCGCCTTTATTGGTTATAAGATTGCTCCACATTTAATTGATTTATTATTATGACAAAAAAAGAATTAGAAGCTTGGAAAAACTACGCAGCCAAAACATCAATGGATGTAGATGGTCAACTCATAATGAGTGAATTTATAGACAAATTCAGAACCGATAAAGATTTTGCTGAAGAGTGGAGTGTTGAGGTTCGTAAATATGTTACACATAGAAACAGATATGGGGATTATTACACATTTACCAAATTAGAAGATGGTAATGTATTATGGGAAGGAGACTTTAAATATTGTAGATATGGCTGGCCCAATGTCTACAAAGAAGCTTATGAACAATACCGCAAAGACGGTGGAGATCTTCACATTGAGGACTTTAAGAAGGAAGTTCATAACTATATCCACGATGAAAATGGAAAATATGTAGGTCCTTCAGAGATCGCTAATAAATATGCAACCATGGTTTACTCAGATCGTAATACCATTAATATGGTTGATCCATCTGGCGGTCCATACTTGACTACTGGTAATGATCTTGGAGCATGGCTAGGAGAAGAGTTTGAAAACCGAATTATACATTCATTTGAATCTTTAGAAGCAGGTTACTTGATTAAGACTTATGGTAAGTTTGATCATTTGAAAGATTCTAAAATGATAGGAGGACTTACAGTATGAGCATTATAAACTTTGAATTATTTAACAAATTTAAGAAAGAGTCGAAGATTGAATCTAAATTTAAGTTTGTTGATACTCGCAGCCGCCGACAGAAGTTAGAAGACTTTGGTCGGTCGCTCTTGTTTTGGAAAGGCCGCAAACGTATTTTAATTCACACCCGTGATTTAGAATGGAAAGATCTTCGTTACATCTTCTTTCCATCTAAGTTAGAACGCTACGGATATTTAGGCATCACATTCTATCAAGAAGATAGTCCATACTATCGAGCTCTAATGCCACTGGTATTAGCAATGGATTATGAAGCAAAGCCGGCTTGGTGCCCTAGATGGTTCCTGCGATTCCTACACGTGTTTGGAAATGATAAAAGTATAGTCCGGGTTCGTAATCGCAGATTGAGCAATTTGCATCGTAAGCTGACTAAAGGTATTCAATTTTGGGATTGGAAGACCAAATGGACCGATTATGACCTTCGTATTTCTATTAGTGGACCAAACCATCTACAAAATCTTGCTGATGATATTGAGTATGGATATTACAGTCGTGGTCGCCAAAAAGAATTGGTTGAACAAATCTTGAAGCTAGATCCAAATGCATCAATCATTTGGGGTAGCATTGAACGATTTGAAAAACAATTGGAGGAATTAGAGAATAAAACCATCAAGGAATGAAAAACATCTGGGTAGTAACTGCACATCGTACCACTTTAAGTGAACATTCTTATGTGGTTGGTGTGTATGAGGATTTTGAAGATGCTAAAAAAGCAGCTAACATTGAACAATACAACCGAGGCGGCAAATACGATATGGACATTAATGGATATGGTCTTAACAAACTTCCAGAAGAAATTATTGATAACAAGATATGAGCAAAATAAAACAAACTAAAATTCCGATGACATTAGAAGAGAATGTCTTAGAGATTGCCCTTAAACAAGGCATTATTGAAAATGAATTCAGTTGGAAGTTGGTTCGCGAACGGGATGGTTTAACCAAACAATCTAAAGAAGTAATGTGGATCGAGTGGAATGAAGAAGGTAGGTTTAAAGCCCGTCACGACGAGCCCGCGGTAGATCGTTCATTGGTTATGTCTCCATTTACAATGTCCTTCACTTGGCAGACAACGACCATTACTGAAATTGTGGAAGAGCGCGAGGATTACATTAAGTTTAAAACTCAAAATAGTAATTACGAACTATGGAAACTAAGAAAAGATTAAGCCGAGAAGAGAAAAAGGAGAAGGCAGTTAAAGATCTAATCAATCAAATGTTTGTAATTGCCGGCCACGATGTCACCTTCGACGATGTTAAAGGCAGAAAAGACGACTGGTATGCACAATGGACAATGACTGTTGAAAAGGCAGAAGAGTGGAAAATATGGGGTAAGAAATATCTGATGAAAGAACTTCGGATGAGGGCCAAACAGGCAGAAAACGAGATGCTTTGGGTTAATTTGCAATGGGGTTTAAAATATTCAAATTGGGAAGACTACCATAAACTAAATAAATAATGAAAAATCTATATGTTGCGAGTGAAGAAATGAGGACCAATCCACTCTCTAAAATTCCAGGAGGATCCACTATCATTGTCACTTATCAAAATGAATATCAAGTTGTATATAACAACATCAAAAATATTCATGCATATATTAATACAATCTTTGAAAGAACTGATCGAGAAATTACAGAAATCTTCGTGGATGGTAAATCAGTCTATAGTAAAAATAAACCTTCTTTAAGTTTGTAATATAATTAAAGTAATTTTAAATTAAATCATACATGAATATATTAGGAATACACAGTGGCCACGATGCTTCATACGCTTTAATCACTGATGGCAAACTAGTTTCTTCAATTGCAGTTGAGCGTTTTTCACGTAATAAAAAAGATCAAATTCTATCTCGAGAATCTTTGGATAAATTCCTACAAGGAAATGGAATTACATTAGATGATATTGATTATATCACAATGGGATTCTGGAATAAGGATTATGTAGATTGGATGGATATTTATAGTCCATTAGAAGTTTCATATCCTTTTTCTCAGATGGGAACATACAATAAAGAGAGTATTATTCTAAATCACTTAGAAAATTATACAAATAAGGTTCAAGAAACTGAGTTTGGATATACTCTTCCATGGTATATTGATCGTATCCAACCGCCGTATTCTAACTCAGTAGTTACGGGTACGTATGTACTTAATTTAAATTGTTATATTTATGGCTATAACCGCATGATCCCTGGGTTCTTTGTAGATCACCACATGGCTCACGCGGCGTCAGCTTATTATACTTCTCCATTTAATACGGCAGCTGTTTTGACAGCAGACGGATCAATGAATGATCCAGAGAATTGTAGCGGATATTACATTGGGGAAGGTAATAAGCTTTCTCAGTTCAGAGAGCCTGGCTTGATGATTGGTACATTCTACGATGCAGCAACAGAATTCTTAGGTCTAGGGCCAGGTACTATCAAGGCTGGGGTTTTAATGGGATTAGCATCTTATGGTAAAGTAAGCGGCCATGTTAAAAAGCATGCAGATGAATGGTTGAAGCCAATTTGGCAACGTAATTCTCCAGTTCAAGATAATCAATACATTGATTGGTTGTTTTCTCAAGTTACTGGTAAATTTCCACATATTAAAGGATTGCGTAAAGAAATCCAAAATGGAGATGGAGATGCACATTTCTACCAACGTAAATATCAAGCTGTTTACAATAAAGGGGATTACAATATGCAAGAGGTAATGGATCATGCTGCAAATATCCAATATCTTTGTGAACGTGCAATGGTAATGTATTCTCAACAATTGTTTGAAGAAACTCAAGCATTTAATGATGGAAATCTCTGTTTAGCGGGTGGTGTTGCATTGAATTGTAATGCAAACTTTAAGGTTAAGGTTGAAACTGGGTTTGATAATATTCACTTCTTCCCAGCATGTGGTGACGATGGAATTTCAGCAGGTTCAGCCCTTTTCGTTACTCATAATGTTTTCAACTATCCTCGAGTAGATTATGCTTCAAATGAAATCGCATATCTGGGCATGGATTACGATCATCAACCAGCTAATAATTCTGGATATACTGCAATGCCATTGGATAATTCAGTGATTGCACAAAAATTAAGTGAAGGTCAGATTGTTTGTTGGTTCCAAGGCCGATCAGAGTTGGGTCCACGCGCATTGGGTAACCGTTCATTTGTCACAGATCCAAGGTACTTGAACATGAAAGACGTATTAAACAGCCGTGTAAAATATCGTGAATGGTTCCGTCCTTTTGCCCCAGTTGTTCTTAACGAACTTAAGCAAGAATGGTTTGATATGGATTTTGAATCACCTTATATGTTATACACAGTGCCATGTAAGCGTCCTCAAGAAATCCCATCAGTTGCACACATTGATAACTCTTCACGTGTTCAAACTCTAACTCGCGAACACCATCCTAAATTCTACAATTTGATTGAAGAATTCTATAAAGTAACAGGCGTTCCAGTTGTGATGAACACATCATTAAATGTTAAGGGTGAGCCAATTGTTGAAACTCCTGAAGATGCAATGAAACTTTTTCATGAGAGCGATGTAGAAGTATTAGTAATTAACGACACAATGTATTTTAAAAACAACTAATTGTGAATACACTTAAAATTCTTAAAGAGGCTAGAATTGCGTACTCTATGACAACATGGCAGGGTACGGTCATTCTAAATGATGAGCTATTAGAATATCGATACAATGAGGATGATAATGGTGCTACATTGTTTGTATACCATGAAGAAGATGGTTGGACAGGTTGGGTAGAATCTGATCTTACAAATGAAAATCATAAAATTCTTTGGGCAGCCATTATGTCTTGGGGAACTCCTGAAGAACTTGGAAATGCTGGAGAAGAAATTGATCTAGACCAAGAAGAGTTGGAGGACTTTCTATGATATATTGGTTCACTGGGCAACCAGCCCATGGCAAAACAGTTTTAGGTAAAAAATTACGCAGGTTTCTCCAGTTCGAAAAACAGAACTGGAGAAAAACTGTGTTTCATCTTGATGGAGATGATCTGAGAGAATTAACAGTTAACAAAGATTATTCACCACAAGGTAGAGTTAATAATATCCGAAATGCGCAGATGATTGCGCAATATTTAAACCAAAATGATAGTGATGTTATCGTTTCTCTAGTTGCTCCATACCGCTGGTTACGTGAAGAATTTAAGGAGAGATTGCGGGGTGAAGTGGTTGAAATCTATGTACATACAACAGAACCTAGACAAAGGGATCATTTTAAGGTGGAGGACTATGAACCACCTCTTGATAATTTTATCAGTATTGATACAACTATTGACGACCCTGAAACTAGTTTCATGAAATTAATAAAAGAATTAGGATTATGGGAACAATAGCAAAAGCAGATAAAGAGAGCTCAAGCTCTAAAGAAAAGTATTCAATGTTTGTTGGTCGTTGGCAACCATGGCACGCTGGCCATCGTTGGTTAATCGATCAAAGATTGAATGAAGGTAAAAAGGTTTTATTGTGTATTCGTGAAGTTGAGCCAGATGAACAGAATCCCTGGACAGCCCATCAAATTTACAATAAATTATTAATCGAATTGAAAGATCTTATCATATCAGAGCAACTGAGGATTATTACAATTCCAGATATAGAATCAATTAATTATGGTCGTGGGGTTGGATACGACATTATTGAACACGTACCACCTCAAAATATTTCTGATATTTCCGCAACAGAAATTCGTAAACAAATGCGGGACGAGGGTAAAATATGACAAAGAGATCTTTAGATCATACTAGGCACATTGCCAAAACGATTACTTGGAGAATCATTGGTACATTAGATACAATATTCTTAAGTTGGTTAATTACAGGAGAGCTTAATACAGGACTTGCAATTGGCGGAATTGAAGTCATTACTAAGTCAATGTTATATTACGCACACGAAAGGGTTTGGTATAAGATCCCTTTTGGAAGAAACTGAAAAAAGTTTGAAAAAAAGTGAAAAAAGTTGGCCCGACATTTTTTTATGTCGGGTTTTTTTGTTATATTTACTATATAATTAAAAGATACAGCTTATGAAAATCGTTTCTGAATTTAAATGCTTAATTACTGGTAACGAATTTGTTGTCATTCTGAATCACTTTGGCGAACAAGTTGGTATTCCCAAGTCTGAGTACTTGGAAATTATGTCAAATATTGCTCACGATGAGCGTGAACTTTGGTTAGAAACTCATTAAAAAATAAAGATATGGTACTAGATTTAAATAAAGAAATGGCCTGGATAACTTTCTCGCATGATGGATGGGAATCTGTATGGCACCCAGTGTTGGACAATCAAGGCAATCACTTGCCTTTTGATAGTGGAATTATGGATTTGTGCCGAACACGATTCAATAATGTTGATAATTGGATTACTTTTGGTATTGCACCAACAAGTCAAATGTTGTTACGTAACGCTGTAAGAGATAATATATGAGATATACAGTAACATTCGATATGTACATTGAGGCTGAGAATGATCAACATGCTCTTTCAAAGGCTAAAATGATTGCTAATCGTCAAAACGGCAAATATGACCAACAATGGCAAGTAACTGAATTGTATCGAGCTTCATTCGGTTCGTTTGATATAAAGCAGGTTGATATTTATGGATTGGAACTCCAAAAGATGATACAAGATGAAGAAAAAGAAAAAGGACGTTAAGACCGATGGATATTCTGCTCGTCATTTGAGTCAATTGATTCGTCGTAAGATGATGCAAAAAGACCATGGTGATCAGAATAAGTATGATCGTAATGATAAATCTTGGAAAAACGAATTAGACAATGAATGATTTTTATACAAAACCTAAAGGATCAAGTTGGTATTACAGAGAAATGGGTTCTCGTGATAAGAAGACTGGTAAATTGAAATACTATAAAGTCAAAGTGACTGATTATAAGATTGTTGATTGCGATTGCCCAGCTCGTGAATTCAGACGTTATGATCCATGTAAACACATGAAAAGTATTAATAAAAAATTGGGCCACAGTTTGTAAACAAATCCTTCTTGATAAATATAAACTATACGTTATTTGAAATATTGACACACAGTCTCGTAGCTCAGATGGTTAGAGCGCCTCGCTGATACCGAGGAGGTCACTGGTTCGAATCCAGTCGGGACTACAATGAAGGGGGGATAAAGGTAATATCCTATAGTACGGTCGACGGGCCGGATAAATCTATAGGTTCGGACTCTGATGCTGCAAGCGCGCTAAAGGAGTGAAACCCCTTCTATTTTTTTAATGGGAGTATCGCATAGTGGCTATTGCAGCTGACTGTAAATCAGCCGTCGTAAGACATCGGTGGTTCGAGTCCATCTACTCCCACAAAGTGCTATCATTCCATAAAAAAACTATTAAAATTATGGAAACACTTTATTTTATTTTAGGTGCACTTTCAGTGGTGACAATTCTCGCTGTTGTGAGTGTGTTTATGATTAAGAGCAATGTTAAAAGTTATGTAGATCGTGAGATTGAAAAATCAAATGACAATTTAGATCGCATAATTATTGACTTAGAAGCTGACCTTCGTCAGCGATTAGACATGATCGAACGTAGAATCGATCAAGAAATTGACCGAACAAATAGAATGTACTCTGACAGTATTCGGTATACTGACAGTAAAACTGACAAAATGTCAGATGGGATTTCTAAGCATATCGCAGAATTGCATCAACGCTGTGATAATATAGAAATAAATCTTACAGATTACAGACCTTCCCTTTAAAGGATAAATAAACCCCGGAATGGTAGCACTAGGGTGATTAGCTCAGTTGGTTCAGAGCATCTCGTTTACACCGAGAGGGTCGGGGGTTCGAATCCCTCATCGCCCACAAAATAGACCGGTCTGTCGCTCGTAAGAGAGGAAACTCGGGACATCACTGCTTAAGGTGGAAGGTTATAATCTTCCAAAACTAGTAAAAAAACATAGTTTTGGAAGATTATAACCGTTATACCACTGAGGATGCAACGCAAAACAGTCTATAAGGGCAAGCAGCTTGGACAAGGTAGTGGCAAAGATCAATGACAGACTTAACAGAATCCCGGTTATAGGTCCATTTGGCGAGGTAGCTCAGACGGTTAGAGCGCAGGATTCATAACCCTGAGGTCGGCGGTTCGATCCCGCCCCTCGCTACTAATCAAGTAATTCCATAATGTATATATTTTTATATTGATTTTCTATTAAAAAAATGTGTCAATTTTTGAAATAATTATCATATAATTTTTTTATATCGGATTTTTTTGTTATATTTACTTATAAAATGATACAAAAATGAAAAGATTATTGTTATTACTTATTCTACCATTTAGTTTATTTGCGCAACAACCGCCAATCAACCAGGTTGATCTGTCTTACCATTGTTCGGTTGAGCAAGTTACTGAGGTTAAAAAGCAATCTAAATTTAATGCTCTACAATTACATTTAACTGCCAAACAAGAGGTTGATGCAGTTGAATATTTATTGTCAGTTAATTTTGAAGAGGCACAAAGCTATTTGAGAAACTGGAGTCAAGTTGGTCAAACCACAATGTTTTCGGATCAGAACGTTTTAAGAGTTGCACAATATTTTAAAGACAATATTATTCAGAGAATTACACCAGATTTGAGCGATCAAGCGCCTAGTGTCTTTATTGAATACTTTAGAGCGTATGATTGGCATGTATTTTATCAAAGTGAAGTTAGATTCTATGTACCATATATAGATGCACTAGTTGAAGCGCTTACATCATTAAATAACTATGAGCCATATTGGCAACAGACGGCACAATTAAATTCATGGAGATGGACGGTAGTATTAGCCATGGATATTGATAAGTATAGATCTAGATTCTATGATCTAATTATTCTTAATCTTGAAAAGTCAGATGAGTATATGAATTTAAATGGTAATGATCCACAATTAGACCATTTAAGTGCTATATCTAGTTTGGTTTGGCGAGGATTTGTAAATAATGATGAATCATTCATGATAAAATTTTTTAGTGATGCTAAAATGAATAATTTGATATTTAGTATTATTAATAATCCAGATTTAAAACAAGAACGGTATGCATATCTACCATCTAATTTTATTAATGCAATTGGAATGATCTTAAAAAGATCAACTGAAAATTCTTATGGATACAATACCTCTAATCTATTTAATACTGCTATTCAAAGTTTTAATCAAACAAGTTTTGGAGAATATTTACATACAGCGTGGATTGCCGCATTTATTAATATTGATTATAATTTTGGAATAAATTTTGATGAGATTAAAAAGCAGTACTTTGATTTACAATTTACAAATATAAAATTGTATGATGATGAAGAAATTGAATTGTATTCAGGTATAGAAGAATCCAGAATTAAAAGTATCTATTTAGATATTAGACAAACTAGAGCAAGTTTCTTTAAATTAACTGGAGATACTATTCCTATTGCAAATGATCCTAATGATAAGATCAAAATGTACATATTCAAAAATCAGGCTGATTATAGCAGTTTAGGAAGATTGTTATTTAATATTCCAACCAATAATGGTGGAATCTATATTGAACGTGATGGATCATTCTATACCTTTGATCGCGAAGATGATTATCTACCCATTAATTTCTTAGTTAATCACGAATATACACACTATTTAGATGGAAGATATAACATTCATGGAGAATATGGAGAATTAGAATTTTATGATTGGAATACTGGAAGATATGCGTTCTGGGTAGAGGGTATGGCTGGTTTTGTTGGAAGTGCTAAACACGACCAAGGATTTGGAATTGCATATTCCAATGGATTGCGAGTTGCCAATGATGTCCAATTCGGAACAACAATCACACTACAAGAATCAATTAGAACAAGTTATAGTAAAGGAAGTATGTATGCTTATTCAGATGCGGCATGGGGGTTCTTATATAAGCATAAATATAATGAATTATTAGAATTATTAGAATTGGTAAAAGAAAATAATATTCAACAATATTTTAATAAACTAGACCAAATTACATTTGACCAATCGTTAGAGCCACTATATCAAGAGTATTTAATAGAGATTAAACAAAAACAGGTGGCTAATCAAACTAGACACAATCCATTAATCAATTATGATTTTACACAACCGACTATTTCAAATGATTCTATTCAATTTGCATTTGAGAATATTGGATTAAATGATTTTATATTAGAACAATCATATATAAACCCTTATGAGTACGTAAGAGCAGTTAAGGATACTATTGTATCAGATTTTAAAGAGGTTCATCAATATGTAGAAGCTATCATTAGAGATTCAAAAGAGCTAATTATAGATTATACTGGATATAAAATCTTAACTGCCCAAATTGATAAGTACGAAAAGATAGATGCTGGCTATAAAGTTTTCTATTCAATAGAATTACCAATTAATGGTAAGTTTATTGATAATACTCCAGCCCCACCTGTAGATCCAGTAGATCCTCCAGTGGATCCAGTAGATCCGGTAGATCCTCCAGTGGATCCAGTAGATCCACCAGTAGATCCAGAGCCAGTTATAACAGAATTAACTTTGTATCCTAATCCAAGTGTTTCAGAAATCAATGTTGCTGCACTACCAGATGCTTCTCAAGTGTTTATATACGATCTAAATGGTAGAATGTTATTCAATGCATTTCATCGCTCAGGTAAATTTAATCACAATGTATCCAATTACTCAAGTGGAATTTATATCTTTGTGTATCGCTCACAAACTGGGATGGGATCAATTAAGTTTATTAAGAGATAAACTCTTCTCCAATTGGGTGTATAATAAATTAATTGAGTAGAGAACTATGAATTTTATTGAAGACATTGTACAGGACTGGATTGGGGATAATGGGCCATTTAGTAACCCAGTGTTCCGATTTCCACCAGAACCAAATGGATATCTGCATTTGGGCCATGCAAAAGCAATTTGCTTGAATTTTGGATTGGCTAAAAAATACAACACAACGTGTAATCTCCGATTTGATGATACTAATCCAATGGCCGAGGATTCTCTCTTTGTTGAAGGAATTAAGGAGGATATTGAATGGTTAGGTTTTGAACCAACCAATACCTTTTGGGCAAGCAATTATTTTGAAATGTTGATTGAAAAGGCCAAGTTACTGATTGAGAAAGAATTGGCATATATGGATGATTCTACGAGTGAAGAAATCGCAGCCATGAAGGGTGACTTAGAGACACCTGGTGTGAATTCTCCATTCCGTGATAGAACAATCGAAGAAAACTTAAAGTTGTTCCAGGATCTCTTAGATGGAAACTCAGGCTCAGTCTTGCGTGCCAAGGTAGATATGTTACATCCTAACCTATTAATGCGTGATCCGGTGATCTATCGCAAGGTAGATGCAGTGCACCACAATACTGATGATAAGTATAAGGCGTATCCAATGTATGATTTTGCACATCCACTTTCAGATTGGCATGAGGGAATTACACACTCGCTTTGCACATTGGAATTTGTCGATCATCGACCGTTCTATAATTGGGTATTGGAAAATACATGCGAAGGTCCGCTACCTCGTCAAATTGAATTTTCACGCCTTAATGTGGAAGGCATTCGATTGAGCAAGCGCTATCTGAAAGAGATGGTTGAAAACGGAACTGTCGATGGATGGGACGACCCACGTATGCCGACCATTAAAGGATTAAAACGACGTGGTTATACGCCATCTTCAATCAGAAACTTTTGCGATAAGATTGGCATTACCAAAAGGGACAGTGTCATTGAACAATCCCTACTTGAAGAATGTTTGCGCGATGAATTAAATAAGAACGCATTACGTCGAATGGTAGTAAAGGATCCAATTAAATTGACGATTGTTACGCCGTTCGCAGAAGGAACTGCAACACTTGAGAATAATCCAGAGGATCCAAACGCTGGCACACGAATTGTAAACTATTCAGAGCAATTTTGGATTGAGCGTGAAGATTTCAGGGTTGAAGCTAATAAGAACTACAACCGATTAAAAATGGGTGGTAACGTTAGATTGAAAGGTGTTTGTATCGTTAAAGCAGTGGATTATCTTGAAGTTGGTGGAGAAATTGCGGAAGTTTTCTGTGAGCATTATCCGGATAGCTTTAGTGGAATGGAAACTAGCGTAAAAGCCAAAGGAACTATCCATTGGGTAAATCGATTGGACTGTGAACAGATCAAATTGAACCATTTCAATGGTATGGAAAAAGAAACTATCCATGCTTTTGGCGAGCCTGCCCTAAATGTAGATCAAAAGGAACCCGTACAGTTTATTCGACATGGATATTACATGAAAGACGGAGATAGTTGGAATCATACTGTTTCATTAAAAAGCAGTTATAAAGATTGATAAAAAAAGTGGATAAATAATCCACAAACAATGAAACATTCAGATTGTACCTAGTATAATCTATGTTCTTTGAAATACGGATATGCCTCCATAGCTCAGCTGGTAGAGCAATTGATTTGTAATCAATAGGTCGTTGGTTCGATCCCGACTGGAGGCTCAATCTAGATTAATTTCTAGAGATTTTAATGTTAAACTTAAACAAAAACTAAAACATGAAAAAAGTATTGTTCGTTGCTGCTTTTGCATTGGCTTTGGCTTCTTGCAGAAATCAGGCACAAAACGCTGAAGCAGTTGAGGTTGACAGCACAGAAGTTGTAGTTGATTCTACAGCAGTTGAGGCAGTTGAAGCTCCTGCGGTTGAAGTTACAGAAGAAGTAGCTCAGTAATCGGTCTGAGTCTAGCCTGGGGGACGGGACTAGCACTCAATTTAAATACCGTCCCCCAGGCCTCCATAGCTCAGCTGGTAGAGCAATTGATTTGTAATCAATAGGTCGTTGGTTCGATCCCGACTGGAGGCTCAAAAAAATATTTAAAATGTTCGAAATGGTTTGAAACATTAAGATCAGGATAAATATAACTATAGAACAAAAACAAAACGGTTCTTTGACTTAATGGAATAATACGTACTATGCACCAGTGGCGAAACAGGTAGACGCAAGGGACTTAAAATCCCTCGGGCAGTGATGCTCGTGCCGGTTCGATTCCGGCCTGGTGTACTACAGTGACGATTGAAAAAGTAGAGTATGAGTATACTAACGGGAACTGCCAGGCTCCCAGAAGGGATAGGTTAGTGAAAGTATTTCGAAAGGCAATTGCTGGCGGCCATGGAAACATGGCAAAATAAATTGGCCTCATCGTTGCAATCGGTTAGTTAGTAACCTATCATAGTTACGCTAAGCCAATCCTATATTTGTTCACCGAGAATTAAGTGGATTGGCTTTTTTTATGGTCCGTTCGACAAGCGGTTAAGTCGTCGCCCTTTCACGGCGAAGTCACGGGTTCGATTCCCGTACGGACTACTGCATTAAAATAATGCACTTATTGGTCTATGGTGTAACGGTAGCACAAGTGGTTTTGGTCCACTTTGTCGAGGTTCGAATCCTTGTAGGCCAACCATAAAGAAGCATGCCATGCAGGCAAGGAGAGTTGGCAGAGTGGTCGATTGCGGTAGTCTTGAAAACTATTGAGGGTAACACCTCCGGGAGTTCGAATCTCTCACTCTCCGCAAATAAATTTATTAAAAATCTGAGTCTAGCCTGAAACCCAGACAGAAATGTTCTGGTTGACAGCCCGGAAAGACGAGCAAACGGTGCGGTAGTTCAGTTGGTTAGAATATCGGCCTGTCACGCCGAGGGTCGCGGGTTCGAGTCCCGTCCGCACCGCCAACAATATGGACCAGTAGCTCAATTGGATAGAGCAACGCACTTCTAATGCGTAGGTTACAGGTTCGATTCCTGTCTGGTTCACTAACCCCTTAATTTTTTAAATCATGCGAACATTTGAACATGTTTTATTTGGGCTGTTAATCGGTACCTCAGCTGCATCAATCTTGATCAACTATTTACTTGATAACACTCAAGCAGCACTTTGGGCCGGGATGGCTACAATGTGGATTACCAATTACTATTTTCTTAAAAAGAGTAAGAGTTAATCAATTTAAACGGGAAAAAGGGTTTGGTTTCTCTGTTCCAATAAAAATAGAGTGGAGCTAAGTGGCAGGTTGTTGTTGTCCTTTAACAACAAATCTCGGGGTGTAGATCAGTTGGTAGATCGCCTGGTTTGGGACCAGGAGGCCACAGGTTCGAGTCCTGTTACCCCGACAACCCAGACGTGTACAATTCCTCCTTAGCTCAGTTGGTTAGAGCGAATGACTGTTAATCATTAGGTCCCTGGTTCGAGCCCAGGAGGGGGAGCAATTTCCATTAAGTCAAAAAGCCTTTAATATATTGATAAAATGAAGAATGAAAATGATGAAATACAATACGAGCCCGATTTTAAGAAGACTTTAGTATTAGATTCTTCTTACATTCCTCGTAGTATTGTTTCAGCATCTAGAGCATTTGTCATTGTATATAAAGGCAATGCAGAATTGGTAGCAAATCACCCAGTTCATTTTAAAATGGTTGATGAAGATCTTAAGATTAATAAGCCATCAATTATCCGAATTCCACGATACATTAAGCACACTAAACATTCTGTTCCATCAAGTCGTCAAAATATCTTTAAGCGAGATAATTATCAATGCGTTTATTGCGGCAATCGTGATAAAAAGAAATTGACAATTGATCACGTTGTTCCACAGAGTAAAGGTGGAAATAACACTTGGGAAAACTTAGTAACTGCGTGCATGAAATGCAATAATGAAAAAGCTGATTTAACACTGGAACAATTTGGTGTTGAAATTGAAAAGCCACGCAAGCCACACTACATCATGTTACTCAAGCAATTAAATTATATCTATGAAGAATGGAAACCGTATCTGTGGATTGGTTAAGATATATACTTCATGATTTATGATTTACTAACAATTGAAAGTTCTCCACTGGATGTGCGAGATCTTGTCATCGAATCCATTCACCCAGAAGTAGAATATCCACGAGTATTGGATATGAGAGGGGATTTACCTCAAGTTTGGGATCAGGGCGTTGATGGCCCTTGTTCTGCTTTCGCGGCCGCGGCAATTAAAATGTGGCAGGAGAAGAAGGATTATGGATTAAAGGAGGAATTATCAAAGTATTTCATTTACAATATTAGATCTAATAGACCACAGCCTGGAATGAATCCTCGTGATACTATGAAGATCTTACAAAAATACGGAGTTCCAACTGCTAAATCATACAATCTGCGTAAAATGGGAATTCCAGAGCGTATTCCACAATGGGTATGGCAAGAGGCTGAAAACCATAGAATTATTGGATATGCGAGAATTATGACAATTGAAGGATTAAAGAAGTCCTTATCCAAGAATGGTCCCGCATACGCTGCAATGCCAGTATTTAATGATAGCGATTCTTTTTGGAAGCCAGGATTTGGTGATAAACTTTTAGGTGGACATGCTGTTGTAATTGCTGGTTATAATGATCAAGGATTTATCATTAGAAATTCATGGGGCCGTAACTGGTCAAATGCTGGCCATACAATCTATCCGTATTCAGATTTTGGAGCACATTATGAAATTTGGACAATGGTTGACGATCCAAATTCTCAACCATTAACACAAGCTGCTCATCCAAGACCAGTTGAAGAGGTTAAAGAGGTTAAATCTAGAAAAACTATTTTAGATATTTTCAAATCAATCTTTAAGAAAAAATAAACCTTTTTTAAGATCTTAGTATAATTATTATAAAACTTTATACTAATGGTAAAAACTCAAACAAGTGTGTATGATTCTTCAACAATTGAAGCATCTACGTATGATTACACAACTAAAGATCTTTTTGTTGTGTTTAAACATGCCACCTATTTGTATTCAAATGTAAATGTAGATGATTATGAACAGTTTAGAAACGCCGAATCACAAGGAAGAGCCCTCAATCAATTTATTAAAAAGTATAGCTACCAAAAATTGGAAAACGCATGAGCCTAAATTTATCTATTGGGAAGAGTCTTGGAACTCTACAGAGGAGGATTGATAGCTTTATTCGTCGAGTAAAGAGATTGATCGATTATATTCCTGTCATTTGGAAAGGATATGACTTTGATTATTCATACGCACTAGAATTATTTTTAGTTCAATTGGAGCGCACTGCAAAGCACATAGAAACTCATGGATATCGAGAAGACAGGCAATGGGTTGCAGATCGTATTCGTTTAGCAGTTAAATTGGCTAATATGGGATTCAATGGAGGTTATACTAGTGAACTTTTTGACTATTACGAAAAAGAGTTTGGTCCTTCAGAGATTGTATCAACTCCATCCGAATACGGTGAAGATATGTTCTCAATTGAAATTAGATATAAAAGAGCTAAAACAACTGAAATGAATGAGCAAATTCATGAAGCTTTACGTGAAGATATGATACATTCTACATACCGTGAACTCCGAGCTCGTGAATTATTTTTCAAGATCTTGGAAAAAGATCTCCAACGATTCTGGGATTAATTGTAAATTTTTTCAAAAAACTTACCCAAACATTTTTTTGTTTGGGTTTTTTTGTGTATATTAGTAGAGTAAATGATTGATGTATGAAAAAGATTGTGTTGTTGGTATCATTACTCGTTCCCTTTATGGGATTTGCTCAAGATCGTTGTCCTAGCTTTAAAGTTACTAAGCAACGAAGCGGAATGCACTATGAGCTTAAAAAATATAAGCCTAAGAAATTACCACATGAAGGTATATTGATTTTTGGAGGAGCTTATGCGGCCACATCATTAAATGGGTATGGCGTAAGTATGCGAGCGCACATGGCAGAATTTGGTTTTTCTGGAGGATGGGATATGAGAAATACAGATCCTTATATGTTAAAGAAAGCGCCCGATGGTCTTGCACAATACACATATACCAACGCATTTGGCGCAACATTTGGCAAATATTATATGTTTGGCAGAGAGAATCGAGGATTGATCGATTTCGGTATGGGATACGGCAGATCTGCAAGTGGTCCTCAAGAAAATAAGTTGCCATTCTTTGGATATGGATTGGCCTCGGTTCGAGTATATCGAGATGTTTGGTTTAGTGGATCGGTTCATGTGATGGATTTTAGATCTGCACCAATGGTTAGTTTTGGAATTGCAACTCTTATTTGGTAAAATATTTTAAAATATTTGCACAAATATTTTTTTATGTCGCGGAAATTGCTTATATTTATACTATAATTAAAAGATAAAGCAAATGTTCAACATCACAGATATCATCGCTGAAGCTATTAAAGGAGATAAAGCCGCTAAGAACGCCTTGAAAGGAATTCGTAAAGGTTTATACATGATTGTTTTTAATCCTAGCGTTAATATCCAAGAAAATCGTAGCAAAGGACGCGTTCACGCTATTAACGCCGGAGAAACTGTTTTGAAACCTGGCGTATTTAACGGTGGAATTCTAGAGCGTATGAAATCTTATACTAAAAGTTGGTATGTATCAAACACTGGTGAAATGTGCTTTCTTAATGTAGTTCAAATCTATCTCTTGGCCGATCTTACCGAGAATGGCAACTACGCAAAAAGCATCGAACAGGATGTTATCTCAATTGCTGAATTAGTTTATTCATATCCTTCAATCCAAGAAAAAGGATCAGAATATCGATTGGTAAGTGAAGGTGTTAACGCATCTCCTCTTAGTGTAAAAGAAGGTGTTGATGAAATTATCGCCAACGATAAGAAAAGCGCTCTTAAAATCAAAATGTATAATTTAAAAAAATAATTTACTCTAGATTTTTTTATGTCGCGGAAATTGCTTATATTTATACTATAATTAAAAGATAAACACATGAGCTACAAAAACTTTAATCGCCACGAACTTTTCAACAGAGACTTGATGGAATATCACTCTACCACTATTCGTCAAGTTGAAGATTATTTCATTGATAATAAGGAATCTTTCTTTAATCCACTAACCAATATGTTAGCTGGTATTTGGGACGGATATCTCTACGACAATTTGCTAGATACTGCTCTAGAAATGGGAATTCATAATGGATTGATTGAACGCATTGAATATATCATTGGAGTTATTAATGTTCATATCGCTGAAAATTCAGTAACATCTCAAATCTAAAAAAACATTTCACAAAAACTTAATATAATTACTATGAATAAGTTAGAAACCCTTAAGTGCGTTGAAGTTACTTCACAGGTGCAAGCAAATAATGGAACACAATGTTTTCATGATCCAATCACTGGATGTGATTATCTAAGCTATGAAAGTGGCTATATCCGCCGTTCATATATCACTCGTTCTTGGCAAACTCGAAAGCCAATTCGTACCATTTATCAATTGAATCCACAGCGTAAAGGCTATTACAAGTCTGAGTACAATGGTCGCATTTATGAAACTACAATTCGTATGATGATCAATGATCCTCAAGAGCGTATGGATCGTCTTGCTCGTGCAGTTGCTAACTATCGCAAGACGGTTAAATCCTATAATGCATAGAGCAGTAATCTTTATAGCAGATTCGAATCCAAACGGGCCAGGTCACAAGATGATCTTGCCCGCGATTCGTTATATGTATTTGAAGAAGGGGATTGATTGTAGAATTATTAATCCTTATAAAGAAGGTTGGGATCCGACTGCAACAACCAATATGGGTCAAAATACGTTTACTCAGTCTTATAAACATTTCATTAAAACTGCAACGCATGTCCATTTTATCACAAGTTCGCATTTAGGTGGAGTTTCACCAATAATGGAAGGTATTTTTGAGCATGTATTAGTTAATGGATTTGCGTATAATCGCGTAGAAGATAAACGTGAAAAAAGGTTTAAGAAGAAAGCATTCTTTTATGTTATGTATAATCATAATGTAAGTAAATTTAATCCACTTTGGTTGAGATTAAAATTTACAATGTTACGACAATTATTTAGTGATGGTAAAGTATTTCAATTTACACCTAAAGATCTCATCAATCTAAAAAGTAAGGGTGTAACTGAGAAATTGAATACATATTTTAGGAAACATTTTGAATAAAATCAATATAAATCTTAAATTCATTTTAACATGAGGGTTATTTTAGGTGATGGTTTATTAGGAAGTTCTGTGATCGGTTTAACCGGGTGGGCGTACATATCTAGAAATAAGGATGGTATTGATTTTACCACTGGTAATTGGAAGCAACATATTCCTATTGGAACAACTGAGATTATTAATCTAATCGCAAATACAAACACGTATAGCGATGATATGAATTCGATGTTTAATGTAAACTATCGATCTGTTGTTGAATTGGTTGATTTTTGTAATCAAAAAGGAATTAAATTAATTCACTATTCAACTGATTATGTTTATATCCATTCTAAGCATAAACCTAAAGAAACTGATGAAGCAATTCCACAAAAAACTGCATACGCAATATCAAAATTATTGGCTGATGAGTATATCATGAAGCATTCTAAAAAATATTTGATTTGTCGTGGAAGCCAAAAGCCGGATCCATTCCCGTATGAAGCTGCATTTACTGATGTTGCTGGTAACTTTGATTATCCAGATATAATTGCTGAGATCCTTGTTAAAATGATTCGCAATGGAGCAACTGGATTATACAATATTGGAACAGATACTAAGACTGTATTTGCCCTTGCACAAAAAACAAATCCAGAGGTAAAGGGTGTTCTTGCGCCTAATGATTTTCCGAAAGATTTGATTATGGATTTAAGTAAGATGAAAAAGTTTTTAGATGCCGCAGAAAAAGAATAGTACAACAATATGTAGTCATTGTCTTAATGATATTAACTCTAAAGAAATTTATTGGGTTAATAGATGGATGTTTAAAAGCGCGCCAGAACATGGTCAATATTCAGCGCCATATTGTGAGAAATGTTTAAAAGCGACAGATACTTATGTTGACATATCAAAAGAACCAAAAACAAAAGCTAAAAAATGATTAATCCGAAAATTAACGTAGCTGCTGAAGCACTATCACAAATATATTTAGGGGCTGAAGAATTTCCGCATATAGTTTTAGATAATTTTCTAGATCCAACTATGATTAATGCGGCGGCGATCGATGCAAAATGGTTAGTAAATAACCTAGAAACAGAATCGTGGAGATTTGGTGCCACTGATGATCATGATTCTCAACTTTATAAGCGTGGAATTCCAAACATAGATGACATGCCACCTGCGATGCAATTAGTTTGTCTCTATATGAATAGTGAACCCTTCTTAGAATTTTTGAGAAAGATGAGTGGTATTGAAGATCTTATGGCAGATCCAACGTTAGACGGCGGAGGGTTCCATGTTACCTACCCTGGTGGATCTCTCAATATCCACCATGATTTTAATTATAAGGATGATTTAGCACCAGAAAGAGTATATCGTAAGATTAACTTGTTGCTATATCTAAATGAAGAATGGGATACTAATTGGGGTGGAAATTTGGAGTTATGGAAAAAAGATTTAAGTGCTCCATTTAAGGTGATTGAATTAATCCAAAACCGCGCAGTATTATTTAATATTGAAGGGGCACCACATGGACATCCACACCCTCTTAATTGCTCAACTGGTGAAAACCGCCGCAGCTTAGCGTTTTATTATTATTCTGCAACCCCACCATCTAATCAATTATATGATCGTGCAATGTGGTTAAAAAATGGAGAACTAGTTTAAGATGGAAAAAACTCTTATATTAATGTTGTTGATTTTAACTTCAAATACGTCTAAAATATTTTAAAACTTTTTGAAACAATATAAAACAAATAGATATAACTATAGAATTTAAATTACTAACTATGATTCAAGAATTACTAAACCAATTACAAGAAGTTTTAGCAGAAGCACAACTTGATGCTGCTAAATTTGACGACAAAGGAAATAAAGCTGCTGGTACACGAGTACGTAAGGCGATGCAAACCATCAAAGGTTTGGCGCAAGATGTTCGAGTTGCTGTGTCAGAAGCCAATAAAGATTAAGAGATATATAAATCTCTGGGGGTATAGCTCAGTTGGCTAGAGCATCTGCCTTGCACGCAGAGGGTCGTGGGTTCGAATCCCTCTACCTCCACTAATAGTAAATGTGACCGAACAAGGGGTTAAGAGTCCTTAAGGTACTGGCTGAACTGCTGAAAAGCAGGAATGTTGGATCACACAGATCTATGAGATAAAACCACTTAAACTACAGGGTAGAATGCGCAACCGCTGTAGTCAATGAGGTCCCGCCAAGTTACGATATGATCTTTGCAGCGGGTGCTGGTATACAATCCAGCTGGTCATTACAACCGGGAGTAGCTAACCAGTTGGGCCATGGGTGAAAAGGGGTAGATCCAAGGTGTATGGGTAGTCAGGAATCCCATTATTACTATTAACGCGAGAGTAGCTCAGTTGGTAGAGCACAACCTTGCCAAGGTTGGGGTCGCGGGTTCGAATCCCGTCTCTCGCTCTAAGGTGGTCATTGACGAACATGACTTTAAGGTAAGTGTACATATTCCTTAAATAATTAGTAGAAGTAGGAGTTGCAAATTCCTTACCACCGATGATATATAAACTGCGTATCATCGACTACTTCACCGCAGTCGAACACGCGGAGCCCCCGTCGAACCCAGTCTCGCAATGACTGGGTTCTTTTTTATCTAAAAATTGAAACATATTCAAAACGATACATATAATATTATCAACATTTTAATTTTAAATATATGGAAATAGGTATTGTCGGTCAAGGTTTTGTAGGAACTGCAGTCCGCGAAGGTCTTAAGGAACATCACAACGTACATACGTATGATAAGTTTAAGACTAAATCTTCAACAATGAGCCTTAAAAGTCTAGTAAAACATTCAGACGTTATTTTCGTTTGTGTACCTACCCCTATGGATGCTGAAACTGGGGTTGCACACACTGGCATTGTTGAAAGTGTAATCAGTGAAATTGATGAATTAGCAGCAGAGGTTGGTAACACGCCTACTCTTGTAATTAAATCAACTGTTCCTCCTGGAACAACAGAGCGTATCCACAACTCAGCAATCTATTGTGATGTTACATTCAATCCAGAATTCTTGACAGAAGCAAATGCTATTAATGATTTCAAGAATCAGAACCGTATTATTATTGGCGCCCCTCGTAATGTTGATACAAAGCGAGTTGTAGAAGCATTTGAAACTGCGTTTCCAGATGTGCACCTTGTTGTGACCTCGGCCGCTGAAGCAGAAATGTGTAAATATATAACTAATACGTTTCTATCTGTTAAAGTGAGTTTTGCAAATGAGATCTATGATATTTGTCAAGCTGCTAACATTAATTATAATGAAGCAGTTGAATTGGCAAAATTAGATACACGTTTAGGACAATCACATTGGATGGTTCCTGGACCAGATGGAAGTAGAGGCTTTGGTGGTCACTGTTTCCCTAAAGATCTTACTGCGTTGCGATATGTTGCTTCACAGTTAGATGTTGATACTTCGGTTCTTGATGCAACATGGAAAACAAACAATCGTGTTCGTGAAGATCGAGACTGGGAAGCTCAAGAAGGCCGAGCAGTAATTAATTTGAAAAAAGAAAACCTTGCTTAACATGGGAATCATAAAGAATGTGTTGTTATATTGGCCAAGATTTTTTGGTGAATTGAGAATTACGTGGAAATTCTATCTTGCGGCGCGTTCACTTGAATCAGAATTCGAAAAAGAAGGATTGCGAGTTGATTGGATTGGTCGAATCTATACAGTGATGAACTTGAAAGAGGAAGCAATGCAACAGCCTGAACTGATTCAGCAATCAATGATTTTCCAAGAATTAAAGCCAGTTAGCGATATTTTAATGCGACATGGTCTTTCAAACGAAGCATATCCAGCAATTGAACGATTGAGTGATCGTTCCTACTTGGTGGTTCTCTACCCAGATAATGATTATTTAACTTGGGTTGGTTTCTTTAGTAATCTTACATTTTTAGGAATCCTTGTGGGCCTAGGTTGGTTCGCATCAACATTTATTTAATGGATTATACAATACGCAGAGTCCAAAAGAGTGGATTGCGTCATTATGAAATCTCACAAAATGGAGAAATCATTGGCGTGTTTCCATCAATTACAACCATTCTTGGAGAAACTGGGGATAAGGGAGGATTAAATAAGTGGATTCAGCGTGTTGGTGAGGCAGAAGCCAAACGGATTAGTGAACTATCTATGAATCGTGGTACTATCATGCACCGATTAATAGAATTATATAAGCCCATTCCAATTGTGGATAAACTTCAAAAGCTGGAAGAACTCAAAAAGATTGCAGCAACTGATAAAGAGGTTAATCAATTCCAAGAAAACGAGAATGGAGAGCTTTGGTTAGAAGAAGGCTGGAAAATGTTTATGAAATTCTTTATGAACTCCAGCGGCTTCTTTGATCGGGTTGAAGAGGTTCTATCAGCAGAAGAATTCTTATGGTCAAAACTGGGTTATGCTGGCACGGTGGATAATGTTTCACGCGTAGATGGAAACAAAGTGATGATTATCGATTATAAAAATAGTAGAAAGCCTAAACGTGAAGAGTGGATTCAGGATTACTATTTACAGGGCTCTGCATATTTCATTGCATACTGGGAGAGATATGGTATCAAACCCGAAGGCGTTGAAATTTGGATTGCAAACGAGATTGATTCAATTCCTCAAAAGTTTGTGCTTTCTGCCAGTGATGTTAAATATTACTTTGCTGAGTTTATGAAAAGATTAAAGAAATTTAAAGAACTGCAAGATGAAATTTGATATTGAACACTTGAATTTAGAATATTTAAATTGGAAAATCCAATGGATGGACGGTCGTAATGATCAAGATCTCAGATTTGGTCAATATCTAGATTCCAAATATGATTTAAAATTACATCTTTCAGATCGTAGCGCTGATCTATTTTACAAGGAATCATGTGAAGAGGTTTACCAAACAATCTATAATGTAATGCTCCAAAACGAAAGCAATGGATAAGAACGAATTAAAAAAGATTAAGGACGCTTGGCAAGTAATCCGAATCCAAGGCGAATTCGCTAAAGGATTCGATACATTTAATGAACTAGATATCCCCTGCATTTCCGTATTTGGAAGTGCAAGAACCAAAGTTGGAACTAAATGGTATGAAGAGGCAAAATTATTCGGCAAATTAATTGCATGTGAAGGTTTTGGTGTAATTACAGGCGGAGGTCCTGGTATTATGGCAGCAGCTAATCATGGTGCAAAAGAAGTTGGTGGTAAATCAATAGGAATAGGAATCGAATTACCATTCGAAGCAGGAATGAACAAATATGTTGATCTTGGAGTTGAGTGTAGATATTTCTTTACCCGCAAGGTGATGTTCCTCAAATACTCGCAAGGCTTTATAATCTTTCCAGGCGGCATGGGCACCTTAGACGAGTTATTTGAGGCACTCACTCTTGCACAAACCGGCCATAACATTAATTATCCAATTGTCCTTGTTGGTAAAAAATTCTGGGGAGGATTAATTGATTGGATGAAGAATACCCTAGTCGAGCAAGGAACTATCAGCGAAAAGGATTTTGATTTATTTAGAGTAGTAGATACTGCAGTTGAAGCTCGAGATAAAATATTGGAATATCATAGCAAATATGGTTCCAATCAGGAAACAAACTTCTAATTTATTGTATAATAACTAAAATAAGTTATATGCGTAAAGTTTTTGTGTACTCAGGCTCGGGTATACCATTTAAAAAAGGTAAACCCGGATCTATTATAAGCGAAGATATTGATGGATTTTTACGATCTTTAATGAAAGATCAAGATATTGAATTCCATATTCCTCTAAACAAAGAAGAAGATTGTCCTGATTATTATCAATGGTTTAATATGAAAAAACCAATTGAAGAATGGAATCTATCTGAATTTGATGAAATCATTGTAACTGGTTCTAATTTAGGTTTATTTGGTGGTGTTCTTGATGTTCCGACTGTTGGATTTATTCATGGTCTTAAAACATTTAGTGGACGCGGTTCATTATTTTTTACAGATACAACATTGCCAGAATTTAGCATTATGTCTAAATTGTATGAGCGAATGTTTAAGAAAGGTAAAAAACATGGTGGACTTATATGTGATTTAGATCTTGATAAATATTTAACAGAAGACGATTTTAAAGCTGCTCTTCAATTTGAAAAAAATATTGATCATTGCTATACAAACTTCTATAACTATAAAAATGAATTCACTAAAAAATATAGTGAAGTAACATTTACTGATGGTTTTAGAACTGCATTAACCGCAAGATCTTATGATGATGGTGGTTTATTTGCTAAAACGCATGATCAATTAATTCCAAAAGCTTGTTATATTGGTAATTATAAAGGTAAACGTGTACGTCGCCTGAAAAAGATGGGTATTTACGATACTGAGTTTGTTGATTGGTACGGTAAAGTTGGTCGTGATTTAGATACTACTGAAAAGCCAAAGGCGGTAAATATTGATCAAGTTGTACCTACTTATAAAAATTATATGGCAGCAATTGTTGTTATTGATCCAGAAATGTGGGATCTTGGAATTCCACACCGTTGGATTCAAAGCGCATTAATTGGTGTTCCAACTTTTATTGATGCTAATATTGCAAAGAGTATAAAATTTAATTTTAATGAAAAGTTCTTAAAGTTTATTCAAATTGCTAATAAGCGTGATCTGAAATCACGTCTTGAAAAATTACAAGATGAAGAATTTTATACTAATTTTATGAAACTACAAAATGCTGAATTAAAAAGATTTATTTCAGCAGATATTAACGAAATTTGTTTTGAATAATGGATAAGAATATTAAATTTTTATATGAATATTTAAATGCTTTTGCGCCTGTTGCACAAGAGAACGAAGGTCAAAAGATCTGGAAAGATTATGTAACTCCACTTGTGGATGAAATGTATACTGATCCATACGGAACAGCTTATGGAATTGTCTATAAGTCTGACGGTCGAGTAAATCCACGTAAAGTTGTAATTGAAGCACATTGTGATGAAATTGCTTGGATTATTACTCATATTGAAAAAGAAGGATTTGTACGTGTAAAGCGACACGGTGGTTCTGACAATATGATTGCACCTTCAATGACTGTAATGGTCCATACTGATAGTGGTAAAAAGATCCCAGGTGTTTTTGGATGGCCAGCAATCCACACTCGTAAAGAATACGTTTCAAAAGGTTACGAACAGGAGGAACTTTGGGTAGATCTTGGAGTTAGCAGTGACGAAGCAGTTAAAGAACTTGGAATTGAGGTTGGTAACTTAATCACATTTGATCAAGAATTACATGAACTTGGCGATTATTATGTTGGTCGTTCGCTAGATAATAAGATTGGTGGATATATCATTGCTGAAGCCCTTCGTAGGATCAAGGAGGAAGGAACTAAGCTGCCTTATGATCTTTATGTTGTAAACAGTGTCCAGGAAGAAGTTGGCCTATATGGTGCCAAAATGATTGCCAAGCGATTGGGGGCAGATATTGCCCTAGTGCATGATGTTTGCCACAACACTAATCACCCAAAAATGGATAAGGCAAAGGATGGAGATGTCAAAGGTGGTAAAGGACCTGCATTGGAATACACTGCACAGAATCACCGAATGATTAACCAGCGTTTTATTGAAGTTGCTAAAGAGAAAGAGATTCCATATCAGCGCCACGTTGGTTCGTATGGTAATGATACTATGGCATTCTTCTTAGAGAATACGCCAACTGCGATTCTTGCAACTCCATTAAAATACATGCATACTACAGTTGAGATGGCACATAAACAGGATGTTGAGAATTGTATTACTCTATTTGTAGAAGTATTGAAATCTATCACTCCAAAGTGGATTGATCAAGTACACAATAAATAATAGATATATAATTGTAAGTTTAGAAACTAAAAATAAACCAATAATTATGAATAAATTAGATACATTTTTATCAAAGCACGGATCTAAGGTTATTATTATCCTTTTAGTATTAACCTATCTTAAGGGTTGTTCAGTTGATTCTGAAGTTACTTTGATGAAAAAGGAATTTAGAGCGCAGAAAGAGATTATTGATGCTCTTCCAAATAGAACAGATGTTCAAATTGAAACTCTAAAGGCTGAAAAGCGCATGATTCAAGCAACTGACCGTAAAATGTTAGACGTTCAGCGCCAGAATCAAATTGAAAAAGAAATTGAAGCTTTACAAAAAAAATAATTATTTATCATGAATAAGAATACATGGGTTAATGGTTTTATCATCGGTACGTTTGTAATGCTTTACTTATTAGTATCAATTATTTCAACTATCCACGTTATTGACTTTTTCGAGCTTTCAAATCCAAGATGGTTAGCTATTTCTTTAGCAATTGGATTTGAGATTGGTGCAGCAGCATCATTAGCTTCATTAATTACTCTACAGAAAATGAATAAGACTCTTGTGTGGGCTTTATTCATTACAATTACAGCAATGCAGATGCAAGGTAATATGTACTACGCATTTGTAAACTTAAATGATTATATGGGTTGGGTTGAATTATTCAACTTAGTAGAATGGGAACCACTTGCACAGAAGAGATTACTTGCTGCGGTTTCAGGTGCTATCTTACCATTAGTTGCTTTAGGTTTCATTAAGTCCCTTGTTGATTACATTAAGCCTGACACAGAGGTAAATGTAGAATTAAAGCCTGAGGAATTAGAGGTTGTTGCTGAAGAGATTAATGCAGTTGAAAAAAAAAGCTAACTGAAGAGCCTTCTTTAGAAATCGTAGAGGATTCAATCCCTAGCATAGAACCAGTGTCTGCTGCAGAGGTTGAATATTTAATTCAGCAATCTGGTATCAGAGAAGAGGTTGAGAATATTGCACAAGAATTTGCGCAATATTCTCAAGAGATGATTGATGAATTGAAAGAATGGGATGTTACTCTAAACGATGGTTTAGAAGATCTTCCATGGGATACTACAACTGAATCAACAGATTGGACTGACACTTTACAAGATCTTCCAGAAGAAGTTATTGATGAAATTTTAGCAGGTGAAGTTTTCACTATTGAAGAAGAACCTTCGATCGAAGAATCTAATGAGGGTGAATTTGTATTCGAAGAACCTTCAATTGAATCTGTAGAATCTGTTGAAACTGGTCTTGTTGGTGCAAAACCAGAGCGTAGAAGAATTAAGAATTCAATTTCAGTTGAGGGTGCAGGTCCTAAAAGAATTAAGAATGCAATTTCAGTTGAAAATGTAGAGAAGCTTAAAAAAGGACCACTTTGGGATTTTAGAACTAACCGATCTAACGATCATTTATTTGAAGATTAATGCAGAAAGACATAGTGTTAAAGAGTCCCTATTTTAGTAAGGCTTTACATAGTGATACTCTTAAAACAATCTTAATATCTCCATATCAAACTGCATATAGATTATATCTCATGATTAATGAAATCCAGGAATCTCAGGATTTCATTGATATTCAACATGATGATTATATTGTGTATGCTACTGTTAGAACCGTTGGGGTTCCAATTGGAAAAGCAAAGAGTCAAATTTGGGCAATCACACACCTACAACCTATCTTAAAGAAAAAGCCAAAATATATTGTAAAATGTTTGGTAACTCATAAACTTTCTAATAAAGACGTATATAAATATAAATTAGAAACATTAAAACCAAGCGAAGTATACAATGCAATTTTTGAGTGCACTAATGAAATCGAAGCCCTCCTTACCAATTAAAGTTGGATCAACTGGTAAGGACGTCAAATTCATCCAATCCAAGTTAGGATTAGCAGCGGATGGGGTCTTTGGACCTAACACTAAGAGCGCAGTAATTGCGTTTCAAAGCAAGAGCAGCCTTACACCTGATGGAATTGTTGGTCCAAAAACTTGGAACGCAATCTCAGCGATGCCAGACTTTAAAGAGGAGTATTTAGATACTACTCAGCAACTTTCTCTATTCGAACAATTTAATCTTGATGATGACGAATACTTAATTGGCCAAGAAAGGCCTGAGTATATCTTCTATCACCATACTGCAGGTTGGGAAGATCCTTATAAAACAATTACAAACTGGAACAATGATACACGTGGTCGTATTGCAACTGAGTTCGTAATTGGTGGCCCATCAATCTATAATAACAATAATACACATGACGGTAAGATTGTTCGTTGTATGAAAGATTCAGGATGGGGATACCATTTAGGTAAAGTTGGATCTTCACACATGCATAAGAATTCAGTCGGTATTGAAGTTTGTAATTTTGGTCAATTGACTAAAGGTGGTTATAAAAAGGATGGTGTTTTGATTGCTAAAAATCCAGATAAGTTTTATACTTATGTTGGTGGAGAAGTTCATCCAGATCAAGTTTGTGATCTTGGATTTAAATGGAGGGGCTATCAATATTGGCATAATTATTCAGATGCTCAAATTGAAGCACTCTATAATTTGACAATATATCTACGTGATCGTTATGGAATCAATCTTAATAATGGTTTGAAATCTATGATGGCCGTTAAAGGTGATGTGGAAGGATTTAGTTACTATGAAGCAGCTAATAAAGGTCATATTAAGGGCATTCTCTCACACTCTAATGTACGATCTGATAAAACAGACATGTACCCTCATCCAAAATTGATACAAATGATAAAAAGTTTGTAAACTTTTTTGGACATTCATATATAATACTTGTAAATTTTAAAATTGTAATTTAATTAAATTATGGAAAATCAAACACAAAACGTAGTAGCAGAAGCTGCTCAAGCTGCAGAAGCAGAATCACAACGCCCAGTATTCGAAGAGATCACTGAGGTTACTGAAGAGCAAGCCTTGAATGTACTTATTCAAGCAGCTAATTTGGCACAATCAACCGGTCGTTTGACCGTTCGTGATTCAGTTCTTCTTGCACGTGCTATTGATGTATTGCGCCCAGGCACAATCTAATAGCTCGGAATATTGTAACAAAGGGCATCTGATTCAGGTGCCCTTTTTTTCTTAGTATAGATATATAGATTATAGTACTATAAAAATAGTATATGGCTATGAATATTATTGATAAATTTTTAAGATGCTTTCCTAATATCTGTTTTGAAATTACGGAATGCAAAAAGAAAGAAGCTCTCTCAATAGAAACAGTAAGTTCAACTGAGCGTGAAATGCTAAGAATTCTCCACGAAGCTGAAAGACAATTAGCCAGACTGAAGAAACTCCACCACAAAGGTAGATTATCATCAGAAGAATTGATGGATCACGAGTACACTGTATTTGAGCTAAAGGAACAGCTTGAAAAATTCAGAGAAGAACAAGAAGAAGATTTAGATAACTTAGAAGACGGATTAAAAGATGAATAATTTAGACTTTCAGTACCAAGAATTAATTCGTAGAATCTTGGTAACTGGCACTAAAAAATCTGACCGGACTGGCACTGGAACTATTTCAGTTTTTGGAGCACAGTTACGACACAATATGCGTGAGGGCTTCCCGCTCTTAACCACAAAGAAAATGGCAGTCAAAACTATGATGACTGAATTAAAGTGGTTCTTACGTGGTGATACGAACATCAAGTATTTGGTAGAGAATGGATGCCATATTTGGAATGGCGATGCTATTAAAAATTATGAAAAGCATAATGGCGAAATAAATTGGGGCCCATTTGTAACAAAGCAAGAAGCATTCGTAGATAGAATACTAAACGATGATACGTTTGCTAAACAATGGGGAGAACTTGGTCCAATCTATGGTAATCAATGGCGCAAATGGAAAACATTCCGATCAACTAATCCAAATGCTGTGAAGATTGGAACCGATAGCGTTGAATATGTAGATCAAATTAAAGAATTGATCAACGACCTTAAAACAAATCCAGATTCAAGACGATTGATGGTCTCTGCTTGGAATGTTGGCCAATTAGATCAAATGGTTCTTCCACCTTGCCACTATGGATTTCAAGTTTATACAAGAGAGTTGAGTATGGAAAGAAGATATAACATATGGTTTAATAACAATTATGAAACCGGTATGGAAAGATTTTTTGACCCTAATAATTTACCTGATTTTGATAATTCATATTACACACCAACCCCAACAAGAGCAATCTCTTTAATGTGGAATCAACGTTCAGTTGATACGTTCTTAGGTCTACCATTCAATTTTGCAAGCTATGGAACCTTATTAGAATTATTAGCAATTGAAGTTGGTGCAGAACCAGGAGAATTGATTTGTAATTTGGGGGATGTTCATCTTTATTCAAATCATATTGAGCAGGCTGAAGAACTATTAAACAGAGATTCATATCCTCTTCCAACAATCGAATTTAGTGATATTGATATTCTCAGTGGTGAATGGAACTATGAGATTAAAGATTATCAATCACATCCAGCGATTAAAGCTCCACTGAGCAACTAGTTGGAATATATACTTAATGAGATATATCAAAGAATATGGAGGCTTAAATGTTCGCCGATCTGCAGGATTGGCTATCATTTACAAGAACATGGTCCTATTGGCTAAATCAGCTGGTAGAAAAGACCAACGTTCGTGGGGCATTCCTAAAGGTGGCATTGAAAAGGGCGAAGATAAAATCACAGCCGCTATTCGGGAAACCTATGAAGAGCTTGGAATTAGAGTAAAGCGTAATATGGTAAACACGACAGAGCGCGAATTCTTCGTGAATGCCAAAAAATTTGGTTACGTTAAATATATTTCATACTTTGTTGTTGAGATCGATGATCTATCTCAAATTGGTTTAAAAGATCTAAAGGTGCCAAAAGGCCAACTGGATCCTAAAGAAATCAGTAATGCTAGATTCATGACATATCGAGAAGCAGTTGAGCATTCTATGATTAGTCAATTAGATATGGTTCGTGAGTTACTCTCGAACGGTCTAATTGAATCAAAGACAATTGGTAATAAAGAAATTGAATCAAATCAAGAACCTAACCCGGCTCAACAGGGTGAAAACGAGGATGATCGTCTACATTTGATTCGTAGATACAAAGCAAAAATACAGGACTTTAAGTCTTATTGGGATGACAGAATATCAAGCGGTAATTGAGGCTATTTTAGGTAGATGGGGATGGTTAATTGCTGTTGCCATTGGCTCAGTTGCGTTTAAAGATACAGTTGGTAAATTCTGGCAGGGTATAATGTTTCTTATTGGCAATGATTTTAATGTAGATGATATTGTTTGGATCAATGGTGTTAAAAAGGCTCGCATTGTTCGTCAATCTATCTATAAAACTACATTCTATTTATATGATCATCACCGTAAATTTGTTGTTCCAAATGATAGAATTTGGTTACTAAATATTGAGAAAAAATTGCCAACTGAATCAACTGAAGAATTGTCAGAATAATTTACAATTTTGTTTGAAAATAGTTGTAAAATGTTATAAACTTTTTAACATTTGATAATATATAACTTGTAGAATAACCTACGCAATCATACATCTTTTTTATTATGGAATTCATTAACGGAGAGTGCCCAGCTCCGTCAGATGAATCAAGAAATGAAATACTTGAGAATATTTCTGAAGTACTTAACGACCACTTTGGTATTTGGTCAATGAGCGCTGAAGAATATGATGAAGAAGATCTTTACTTGATTGGTTTTGGAGTTGGTGGCCCAGCATGAAAAGGCTAAGAATGCAGTTGAAAGACTGCATTCTTCATTTAAGATATATAGTATATGAGATACGTGAAAACATTTGAATCTTTTGTTGGTGAAAAATATATCATGCAGGAACTTGAGGATGAACTTGGAATTGTTCTAGATTTATGGGACAATGGAGATCATTTTGAACTTGGCAAGATTGAAGTGTCTAAAGATGCAAGAGGTTCAGGCGTTGGTACAAAAGCAATGGAAATGATTATTGCTCGAGCTGATAAAGAAGGAAAGGACATTCGTTTAACACCTTCAACAGACTTTGGAGCAAGTTCAGTCAATAGATTAAAAAGATTCTATGGCCAATTTGGTTTTGTAAAGAATACAAATTTAAAATATAAGGACACTATGGTCCGTTACGCACAATGAAAAAAGTAAAGCTATTCGAACAGTTTGTTAATGAAGCTTTTGAATACGGCGATCAACTCCTAACTGATCCAGATGGTGTTCAATTCAAAGACAGATTAAAGGCTCTTAAACTTCCAGCAGAACCTAACACATACGATGAGCAACGTTTCATTGAAATGTTAAAAGATTGGTTTAATCATGAAAGGGCTGACGGAGCACTGGGAAGCGTCCTACGGGAGTTACTACCATTAAAGAAGAAGTTTCCTAAAGTCTTAGATCCATCGAAGGGCAGAAATCTGTATGAGGGTAATACACTATATAGAGGTACAATGATTCCTTTAGCCACTGTCCTAGATCTTAAAGGTCAATGGAAGAGATATAATGGTGTAGGTTTATTGGGTGATGCCATTGAAATGGACACTAAATTTAATTGGAGCTTTAAGAGCGATAAAGGATTCACGTCATTTACACCATCTAGCGAAACTGCAGAAGAGTTTGCAGATCAAATTAGTTACGAAGAATTCAAGCCATTTAGACCGGGATATGGTGTAACTAAAAGGCTAGGAGAAGGCAACATGGGCGGCAAAATTCCAGTTATCTTAAAGATTAAAGATACACATCCACAGGCACTTTTTAATCCACAATTTACAACTTCTATCTCAGTGTTTAGAACTGAGTATGAGATTTTTGTGGTTGGAGCCAGCGTGCAAGTTGATGGCATTATAATTCCAAGATGGGATGATTATGAAAACGCTGCAATCGAATTAGGCGTAGATCTAACAAAATATTTTAATGTATGATAAAGTCATTTGATGAGTTTATTAATGAAGGTCGAGGCAGGTATGATTCCATTGCTGGTAGTTTAGTTCGTAAGATCTTTCCACAATGGGTTAAGGACTGGAAGAGTGGTAAGAAGTCTTCTTCATACATGGCTTATATTGATGAACCTCGTATTAAATTTGATTTAGAAGCTACTATTTATTTTGGAAAAGTAAAAGGATTTGAAGTCTTAAGTTCGACCGGGGCAGATGGACGAGCATTTGATGACGATGGAGATGATCAAGATCCTTATATTATTATTGATTTTGCAGTAAATCCAGAATGGTTACCTGGATATTGGCAAGAGGTTTATATGCACTTGAGCGATGTAATGCGACATGAAATGGAACATATCACACAAGATGGTAAAGAAATAGGTAATTATAAACCTGGAAAACCAGATGAAGATGATTCAATGATGAGAATGTTGATTCAAAGTGGTGTTTTACCACATGTTATGTATTTAACTCTTCCTAAAGAGATTGATGCAAATATTCAAGGTCTAAGATATGAAGCTAAGAAGCGTAAGATCCCAATGATTGACGCTGTGAATAATTATCTTGACACTCAAACTTATTTACAGGAAGATCCATCACAAAGACAGATGGTTTTAGACACATGGAGACGAAGAGCTGCTGAAATTGGCGGTATTCCTAAATTTTAATCACTTTTTTAAACTTTTTGACTTTTTTTGGTATAATTTGTGTATACATATACTTCAAAAAAATGAAAATCGAAAACATGGGCGTCTATGAAAGCTATGTGTGTAGAAAAACAATAGATTTTAAAGGATCTACTGGTAAACTGGCACATAATCCAACCGGTGAATTGATAAAGCACTTGTCTAATCAGTTTAGAATTAATTGCAAGAACGTATCTTTAAACTAATTTATTTGAATAGATAGTTTATAGATAAACATATTTGCGTGAAATGGGTATTATTCCAACCTTTGGAGAGTTTTTAAATGAAAAAAAGAGACCGTTTAGTGAAACAGCTATAACGGTTTTCGACTTAGACGATACTTTAGTAATTACAGATGCAAAAATTAAAGTTTGCAATAAAGTAACCGGTACATGTTACTCCTTAACTCCAGAAGAATTTAATGAATATGAAAAACATCCAGATCATGAACTTGATTTTGATGATTTCAAGTCTTTAGAGATTATGAAGGCTGGTAAGTTGATTCATTACTATCTTAAAATCTTGGCGGATGCTTATAAAATGAAGCGTGCCGTTGGCATAGTGACTGCGCGTGATGATCGTGAAATGATTTACGATTGGATGAAACACCATGTTGGTTTTCATGTTGCAAAAGATTTGATCTTTGCAGTTAATGATCCTATTCATAAGTTTACTGGCAATATTTCAGAGAAAAAGAAGCAAGCGTTTAGAGAAATCATTGAAAAGGGTTACGTAAAGATACAATTCTTTGATGACGATGATGCTAATTTAAATTTGGTAAAAGAATTAGAGAAAGAATATCCAAACATTCAATTGTCAGTGTATAAGGCCGATAAGAATATGTTTAAAAACATCGAAAAGATTAAAAAATAAGTTTAGTGCATGTCTTTAAAAGTTGGAATCACAGCTGATTTAAGCGTCAGCTTATTTAGTAATGGAATTAATCAAAATGCTCTATATTTAGCGATGATGTATCGTGATATGGGTCATGAAGCTCATATCATTGCAAGTGGAGAAAACTTAAAGGCACAAAGAGAATTAGCCTCGATTGGTATTACAGATCTTTCTATTAAAAAATTATCTGAAGCGGTATTGATTCCCTATGATATGATCATAGTTCTTGGTCTAAGATTAGAGGAAAAGCATATTCGACACTTTAGAGGTATTAATGATAAGTTCAGGTATGTATCCTATCGCTGTGGTAATGAGCTATTCACAGATACTGAAATGATTTTACATGGTTCTCATCAAGAAAGACAAGAATCATTTCAATCTCTACCGGCTCCACCAAAGCCTGATCAAATTTGGGTTATTCCACAAATGGAAGTAACTAATTTAGATTATTACATTCATTTAAATCAAAATCAACGTAATGCAACTGTAGTTCCTTTTATTTGGGATCCAATTATTACTGAAAATCTACAAAAAACTGAAAAGATTCCAAATTGGACTCCAAGAGATACTCGTAGAATTTCGATTATGGAGCCAAATTTGAGTTTAATGAAGAACTGTGTATTACCTATCACTTACTGTAATTGGTTTTTAGAAGATGGTGAAAGAATCGATCACATTTATAGTTGGTCAACTCAAAAATTAAGCACGAGTAAGAGATTAATCAAGATTATTCAACATGGAAAGCCAGAGCTTCTTAAGATTCTATCTGCAGAAGACCGTAGACCAACATTAAGAGTTTTAAATAATCATACTGATTTGGTTCTTAGTTGGCAGATGGAAAATAATTTAAACTACTTATACTTTGATGTTGTATGGGCTGGATGGCCACTCGTACATAACGCCCAATTCTGCCAAGACATTGGATATTATTATCATATGAATAGCGCTGAACAAGCTGCAGCACAAATGAAAGCTGCTTTTGAAACTCACACAGAAGAATATAGAACTGAAATGCAAGAGAAGGTTAAGAGATTTACAAGAGCAAATCCAGAACTTCTTGAACAATATCGTAAATTAACTGATAACTTAATGAATGATACATTTGTTAAGCAACAATATCATTGGGAAACAAATACCATTAGCCCCGTATGAGTCCAGAGGCTTGGAAGGTCTATATAGACACTGGTTTCGTAGCAATGGAAGATCTTGAAAATATTGCTATGCGTATTAAGTATGGTGGTCCACTTGACGTACAAGATTTACAAATTTATCAAACACATGCTCAAATTATAGAAACTTTTCTAAAGAAATAAAGTTATATAATATATGAGGTACATTAAAGCGTTTGATTCTTTTCTTAACGAGAAATATATCATGCAAGATCTTGAATCTGAGCTGGGAATTGTACTCGATCTATGGGATAATGGAGATCATTTAGAATTAGGAAAGATTGAAGTTCCTAAAGAACTAAGAGGTACTGGAGTTGGTACTGAAGCAATGGAACGTATTATTCAATTTGCAGATAAATTAGGGAAAGACATTCGTCTAACTCCATCAACCGATTTTGGAGCAACTTCAGTTGCACGCTTACAAAAATTCTATAAAGGGTTCGGATTTGAAAAGAATAAGAACCTAAAATACAAAGACACGATGGTTCGATACGCACAATGAGATACTTGATTCTACTCCTGTTTATGAGCTTAAATATCCATGCTCAAATCTTAAGACCAACTAAGGACGTAGAAAAGTATATCACAGGTTCGACACATCAATTGAATAAAAAGCTCTTTAAAGGTCCTTCATTTCAACAACCTATAGTTTATATCGATTATTCTCCAATGCATCCTATGATTGCAGGATTAACTCGAGAAGTAGGTCCAGGTATTTTTATGGTAGATTTAAATCCAATGTATGGATTCAATACTCTCGAATGGACTCTTTTACATGAATTAGTACATGTATGGCAAATCTCTAATGATATCCTAAGTAAAGATGACTTTGGTTTTATCTGGCATGGTTCACACTATCCATACGGTACTGTATACGCGTTAAGACCGTGGGAAATACACGCAGAAGAAGTAGTTAAATCTATCTGTAATTAGAATTACTTTACTAGATCAGCAACTTTACATTCTTCTGCAAAAGCAACTGTGATATCTTTAAGCAATTCAATATTCTGTTTAGAAAAATCAGTGGTGTCAAATTCAAAGGTAATGGTACGATCATTAGCACCATTAGAAACCTTAACAAACTTAAATCCTTCTACTTTTTTAGCAATATTTTCAATGATAACTTGAGTATTGTCGATAACATGTTGGAAGCCATGGTCACGAATGATTTCACCATGAAGTTTGATACCTAATGTAGATTCAGACTGGTTCATTACCCATTCAATACCAAGACGCTTACCGGTAATAGCTTTACCAATATAGAGATAGCGTGAACGCTGAGGTTCATTTTTACGGTTTTTGAATTTCATTTCGTCACGTGCAATATCCATCCATTTCTGACCAAGCTCTTCCATGGAGGCAAGTTTAACCGTTACTTTACGTTGCTTTTCTTCTACTCCATAGACATCAGCAAAGTAACCTTGCTCGTTGAAACGCAGGTGAATAGCATAACTATCTTCCATCTTAGAGAACTCATCTAGATAGGCAGTGTCAAATTCTTTGAACGCAATAGCAAAAGAATAGACTTGATCGTATTGTTGTTTTAATCGAGCAGACTTAAGGTAAAATTGTTCATGGTGATCGTTATCCCATTTACCACCGCTTGATTGACTCATAACTTCAAAGTAGTACAAGCTACCTTCATCTTCAAACGTAAGGTCAGCTCGTTTGGTAGCTAATCCAATAGTAACAGGAGTTTCAAGTTGACGATCAATGGTTTCTACTGCTGAAAATCCACAAGCTTCTAAAACTGCATTCATTTCTTCTTGACCAAAGAAAGTCTCAACAAAGGCAGTCTCACGATTAACTTCATAAGCTGCGAATACTTGATCGATGGTATGATCTACAGAACGGGTTCCTTTTGAATAACGATTCATATATTGTTTTTTTTAATTATAGTACTAATATACAAAATTCCGGTGACATAAAAAAATGTTTGCGAAACTTTTTTAGCAAATTTGTCTTTGACCTGTAAATGGACCGATCTTAAAACAGCTTGCATTATTAGCAACTATGTTATCGACCTGCTCTTTGGTCAAACCTGTGGTGCATGCACCGTTGGCAGTATTACGCACCTGCCAGTACTGAAAGTATTCGATGTTTTCCATATCTCTGTTAATTATACTACTAATATAACAAATATCTACGACCCGAAAAACTTTTTAGAGAATTATTTTTCAACTTTTTTTACTAAACTGCTTGAATAGCGGAAACCAATCGCTTGTAATATGAGCTTCAAATAACTCTGGCTTTTGAACATAAGAGGCCAGTAAAAAACCTTGATCATCATCGATTATACCCTTTTGTAAGAAGCGTTCGAACTCAGAATAATAGATCTCGTTAAAGGCAGCCCAACTCTCTTTTTTACCCACAATCGATCCACCCATAAAATAGACCAGGTTCCATAGCATGGCTCCTTCAAGTTTAATTCGAGTTAGATCTCGACGAGAAAACATGTGAATCTTATCATCCTCAAATGGGCAATCATATTGGCTTAAACCAGCTAGAGTAGCCTCTTCACGAACATAGCCAAAATCAATCCAAGCAGCGTATTCGGTATTAACTAAACCGCGGTCAATAGCATCTGAAACCCATTCTATTTTTCGATTTGTAACTGCAACATAGGCAGGGATTCGATTTTCAGGTAAGAAGTTAGTTGCTTCATTATCTGCCAGTTTAGCACGATATTCTGGACTCTTCATTACGCGCTCAATACGACCAGTAACAGCAGAATATTTTTCAACCCAATCTAGAACAACAAAAGTAACGTTATTCCATTTAACCTGTTGTTTAATTACATCCACCATCTGGCTAGAGGTATAGACAACAATTGGATTCTGTAACCCAGCTAATCTGTTAAAATACTCTAGATAGACAGCATTCGAACGAGGAAAACCAGCATCCCAATTCTGCCTGCCAATATCAAAGAAACCGGTAATTAGAGTCGTATTTGGGTTCATCTTAACATGTTTCTAGTATATATCCCAATTGGCTCATCGAGACTCACTTATCAGATGTTTCTGGTTTCCACACTGATTAAGGAGCCGGGCCCTGAGCGACAGTAAAATATACAACGAGGCTGGCAAGAGGCCCTAAAACTCACACCTACACCCGAGGTTCAAACACGACGGCCTTCGCGGCATCCCAAAGTACCCTAATCCAGATAGAACTAAAAGATAGAAAACTCATCAAACTAGATAGAAACAAACTAGACAAGTAACCAGTTCTAGTATAGGATAATAGGATAATAACCGATAACCCCCCTAAACA